>Ga0180434_10003253_pt1 | contig 20847 bp, 18 predicted proteins | sample SS_ome_7_FD_132453 | JGI IMG/M metagenome (GOLD analysis project Ga0180434, IMG submission 132453) | Hypersaline lake sediment archaeal communities from the Salton Sea, California, USA - SS_1_D_2 metaG | ecosystem: Environmental > Aquatic > Non-marine Saline and Alkaline > Hypersaline >...
AGGCTCGGGATCGCCATTTTTCTCGTGGGTCAATTCGGCTCCGCCGCTACCCCCACCCCGCCCCACGCCCCGTCAGCCGCGACGAGGTGGGGTAAAAACGTTGTCCAACTCCCCCTATCCTCCGGCCAACCCAAGACTTGCAAACACCGCAAACGGCTCGACGGGGCCAACGAGGCCTTCGGCCCGCAAGCCCTGACGGCCGTCCACCCCCTGCCGAAGCCCTGTGCCATAAGGCTGTCACACCCCCCTGCAAATCCCGTGCGTTGCGCGGGCGAGGATCTATACTGGAAGGCAGCCGGCGGACCGAGCGGGCTCTTGCCCTGGGATGGGTGGGGGGACCGGCACAGGGGGGAGGCCGGAACGCGGGACCGCCCCCTTGCCGACCGGGATGCCGGTCGGCAAGACCCGATGCAGATGACGGGTAGATCCTCACCCCGCGCTGCGGGCCATCCCGTCCCAGCCGTACCCGCGTCGGGTGGACGTACCGCACCCTTGCCCCGCGCTGCGGGCCATTCTCCTACACTTTCCGTGGCTCGCCGGCACGGGGCCGCCTGAATGCCCGTCGGCGGGACCGACCCTTCTTGCACTCGTCCCGTCCCGGTGGTAGAGTACTCTCGGCAGCCCTTGGGTCCGACCGCACCACACAGGGAAAGGGATGAGGGGGATGATCCGCGCGCTGGTATGCCTGGCGGCGTTCAGTGTATGCACCGGCGCGGCGGCGGGTGAGGGAGGCCCCTCCGCCGCCGAAGCGGAGGCCGCCGAGCGGGCGATGCGAACCTACGTCCCGCCCGAGGCGCCCCGGCCCGTCGCGTGGCCGCGCGAGCGCCTCATCCGCTTCATGCGCGACCTGACGGACTTCGTCTACGCCCACCACGTGGTGACCGACGCGCGGCGGCCCGTGTTCGGCATGACGTACGAGTTCTGGAAGGGCGGCCGGCAGATCCAGGAGTTCGGCCTCGACACCATGCACGACGGCGCCTGGTGGGCCAGCGCCATGGTCACCGCCCATCGCGCCGACCCCGACGGGCCGTACCTGGAGCGCGTCCAGACCTACCAGGTCCCGTTCTACGCGAACATGCTGACCCACGGCGACCGCCTGTTCCCGAAGATGCGTGGGCGCGGCCAGGACAAGAAGCCGCTCCTCGCGCCCGTCAAGGGCTGGGTGCCGCGCGGCTGGGACGACGGCAAGGGGTTCCGCAGATCGGGCGAACCCATCCCGGCGGGTTATCACACCACGTCAAACCACCTGTGCCAGGACCTGGCCAACCTGCTGATGGACGTGTGGCTGACGACGCGGGATCCGGCCGTGTCCGGCGGCCTCGGCCATCTGCGTGACTACAAATCGGCCTATTTCGGTCCCATCGGGCCGATCGAGTTTGCCGCCGGCATCACGGGCGCCGAGCCCAACGTGCTCAAGCGGTTCCTGCCGAGCGCCTTCACCGTCCACAGTCTCGGGCCGTGCTACTCAGGGTTGTACCTGCAGGCGCCGACGTCCATCCCGGCCTGCGACGACGGCCTGGCCTGGCGGTATCGTGAGGCCACCGCCCGGTACGTGCTGGGCGGCGAGATGAGCGAGGCCCTGGTCCTCAGCGCGGCCGCCCGGGCCTATGCCGTCGCCCGGGCGATGGAACTGTACTTCGACGCACGGCCGTACGCCTACGGCCTGTACCTGTTCGACATCCAGCGTCCACCCCGGTTCGTGGCCGGCGAGGGTCGGCTGGACGGATACCTGTCGAGGTCGCGACACGCGTTGGGGGGGCGGGGCATCCAGTTCGCGTGGCTGGCGGCGGCGGTCCTGCCGCACCTGTCGGCCCACCCCTCCCTGTGGGAGCGGCGGTACCGCGAGACGTTCGCCGACGAGGCCCTCGTCCGCATCGTGGACGATGCGCCCGAGACGGACGGCCGGCGCGAAGGCGAGTACGAGTGGTCGGAGCCCGTCCGCGACCGTGGCGCGGCGGTCACGCTGCTCGCCGATCCGCTGAACCTGCACGTGTACGTGGAATCGCACCGGCCGGAGGTGACGGTCGAGATCCGCCCGGCCGGCGACGTCCGCGAACCCGCGCCCGTGGGCCGGCTGACGCTGCGCAGGGACGGCTCGGCCTCGGCCGTCAACGAAAAGGGCGAGCCGCTCCTGCACCGCGCCGCGGTCTTCGAGCGCCGGCCGTGGACCGGCGAACTCCGCGTTCCGCTCGCCTCCGTGCCGGGCCAGGCGCATTTCATCAATGCCGTCGAGAACGGGCGGTACACCGTGCGGGTGAACGGCGGCGAGGGGCAGACCGTGTACATGCTGAGCCGGCCGGAGCGGATCGTCCGCCGGCTGGAGGCGCTCGCCCTTGGCAGCATCGAGACGTGGCACGGCGTGTGGGAGCGGCTGGGCGTGATCCCAAGCGGCTGGCACGTGGACGAGCGGAAACGCGTCCCCTCATGGGAACTGAGCGACGCGGGCCACTACGCCCACCTGGTCAAGACCATCGCGCTGTGGCTGCTGTACCGCGAGGGCCGGTGCGAGTGGCAGGTGATGCGGGAGCAGTTTCCGGAGAAGCCCCGTCGGTCTCGGCCGCTGCCGGCGTCCGTCCGGCGGGCGCAGGGCCTGATTGAATAGCCCGTTCCAGCGCCGGCGGGCCCGCCTTTGGCGGGTAAATCTCCGCACCCGCCGCGCTAAAGAAATAAGCAAGGGTCCGGCGCGGTGGGTCCGGAGACCTACCGCGCCAAGAATGGGTTTCAACGATCGACAGGAGGTGAATGATGGGCAAGAAGATCGCATTCATCGGCGCCGGCAGCGTGGTGTTCACGAAGACGCTCCTTTCGGACCTGATGGCGACGCCGGCTCTCGCCGGCGCTGAATACGCCCTCATGAGCCGCACATGGCCGAAACTGGAGCGGATGACCAAGTTCGCCCAACGCATGATCGAAACGAATGATATCGATGCGAATGTGTGGGCCACCCTCGACCGGCGCGAGGCCATCGCCGATGCCGACTTCGTGGTGGTCATCTTCCAGATCGGCGGCCTGGACGCCTACAGCATCGATTACGAGGTGCCGCTGAAGTACGGCGTGGACCAGTGCATCGGCGACACGCTCGGGCCGGGCGGCCTGTTCCGGTGCCTGCGGACGGTGCCGGAACTCGTCAAGATCGCCCGCGACATGGAAGAGGTGGCCAGGCCCGGCGCCGTCATGCTCCAGTACGCGAACCCGATGGCGGCGAACTGCCTGGCTCTGGGGCGGGTGACCGACGTGCCGTTCGTGGGCCTCTGCCACGGCGTGCAGACGACGCTCCGCCTCATCGCCGGCTACACGGGCGTGCCGGTCGAGGAAATCACCTACACCTGCGGCGGCATCAACCACATGGACTGGTTCCTGCGCCTGGAGCACCACGGCGAGGACCTGTACCCGCGGCTGCGCGACCTGTTCGAGAAACCTGAATATTACAAAAACGAGAAGGTGCGCGGCGAGGTGATGCGCCACTTCGGGTACTTCATGACCGAGTCGACCGGCCACCTGTCCGAATACCTGCCGTGGTTCCGCAAGAACCAAAAGGCGCTGGACCTCTACTGCGACGAGCCGTCCTTCGGCGGCGAGAGCGGCGCCTACTACAAGTACGCCAAGGCACTGTCGGCCAAGTACGCCGAGCACGACCCGCTGGAGTTCGAGGACCCCAGGATCGAGGCCCGCAGCGTGGAGTACTGCTCGTACATCGTCGAGGCCGTCGTCACGGGCAAGCCGTTCGGCTTCATGGGCAACGTCCGCAACGACGGGTACATCCCGAACCTGCCCCAGGGGTGCTGCGTGGAGGTGCCGACGTTCGCGGACGACTCCGGGCTTCACCCGACGCGCCTCGGCGCGCTGCCGTCGCAATTGGCCGCCTGCTGCATGATGAACGTGCAGGAACAGATTCTGACGGCGGAGGCGGCCCTGGAGGGCGACCCGGAGAAGGTGGTCCAGGCGGCGGCGGTCGACCCGCTGGCCGGGGCGGTCCTGACGCTGAAGGAGACCCGCGACATGTGCGCCGAGATGCTCGAGGCCCAGCGCGACTGGCTGCCGCAGTTCCAGGGCAAGGCCATCGAGCCGAAGCCGACCATCGCGATTTCCGACGACGTGGAGCCGGTCGAGGTGCCGCTCGACCCCGCGCTGGCGATCAACAAGCGGTTCGGCGACCTGATTGAGCGGGAGACGGGCGAGGCGTAAGCGCGTCTCGTTTCGCCGTTGACGCGGAGGTCTGCGGCGGCTATGCTCGGCCGTGCGCGGCGGGTGGGGAGATTTATGCGCCAAAGGCGGGCCCGCCGCGCGGCAAATGGTGCGCCGGGCACAAGCCGGTTCACGCAAAACACGTTGACGAGCACGGAACTGGAGAGGACGTTCATGCCGATCAAAGCCATCGACGTGCGGTCGGGCCAGGGGGTCGTCTGGAAAGACGGCATCTGGATCGTGCAGGAAAACCAGAAGGTGGCCAAGGGCAAGGGCCGGTCCTATCAGTCCATCCGCCTGAAGAACCTGAAGACGGGCCAGGTGGTGGAGGACCGGTTCCGCACCGAGGACGAGTTCGAGCAGGCCATCATCCAGCGCAAGCCCGCCCAGTACCTCTACACCGACGCCAACGGTCATACGTTTATGGATATGGAGACGTTCGAGGAAGTCCGCGTGCCCGACGGCCTCGTCGGCGACCAGCGGGTGTACCTCGTGCCGAGCCTCGAGGTGATTCTCGGATGGATGGAGGGCAACCCCGTCACCATCGACCTGCCCTACACGGTGGTGCTGGAGGTGGAGGACACGCCGCCGCAACTCAAGGGCGCCACGGCCACCAACCAGTTGAAGGAGGCGACGTGCAAGGGCGGGGCGCGGGTGAAGGTCCCGCCGTTCGTCGAGAAGGGCGAGCGGATCAAGGTCGATACCCGCACGGGCGAGTACATCGAGCGGGCGTAGGAGGACAGCCCCCGTTCCCTTCACGGCAAAACAACAATGATGAACGGAAAATGATGAACGCGGAATGATGAAGGGAATCGGCACAGCCGCACCGCCCGTGCCTTTCATCATTCGTCATTCATCATTCCGGGTTCATCATTGTTTTTCTATCCCGCCGAGAGGACCAGGTACAGCACCCACGCCACCCCGCCGAGGGCAACGGCCGCCAGAACGGCAGTCAAGGCGGCCAGTCGTCCCAGGCGCCGGTGCGTTTTCAGCAGCACCTCCTGGTAACCGTGCAGCACCTGCCGGTGCGAGGCCTCAAGGGTGCCGATGGCGGCCAGGTGCCGACGCGAACTCTCCTCCATCGTCTGCATCGACGCCCGCAGGTTGCTCAGGGTGTCGAGGACGGAGGCGAGAAGGGCGTTCTGGCGCTCGAGCAGGCGGTTCGTCTCAACGATGTGGTCCGTCTGGTCGGAGGTGAGGTCGGGCAGTTGGCGAACGGTCCGCAGCAGGGCCTCGCCGGTCTCGCGATGGCCTTCGAGTTGCCGGCCGACGGCGCCCAGCGTTTCCAGATGCCGGACCCACGGCGGGTCGAGGGGGTCGATGCGCGGCGGCACGGGCGCCTCGTCGGCTCCCTGCGGCGTGGGGGATTCGGGCGGCGGGGCGGTCTCGGGTCGCTTCGGCCGGGCGAAGTCGGCCGGTCCGGGGGCGACGGTCCCCTCCGCCGGTGCCCCGTCGGCGACGGCGGTGCCGGCCATCGCCGCGACCCCGCCGCCGGCGCCGGACCAGGCTGCTTCCGGCGCGACGTCAGGCGCGGCGGTGTGGGCAGCGTCGGGCTTCGCGCCGAAGAAGGCGCGGACCCGGCTCATCCAACTCAGTGTGGACATAAGGGTCTCTCGCTTTTCAAGCATTGTCGCGGGGAGTGAAGGCGGACGCTCGCTTTCCCCTCGCTCCCTTCGTTTATCGGACGCCGGGCGGGAAGCCTTTAGGAAAAGCGAGGCCGGGGGTGGCACGTGTCCAAGCTGAACAACAGTGATGAACGGAGAGGGATGAACGAGGAATGCTGAACAACAATCGCCGAACGGCCCGGCGGGCGCTGGCCGACCCCTTCGTCATTCAGCATACATCATTCCCTGTTCAACACTGTTGTTAGGTCGTGCCTTGGCCGAAGGGGACGCCTCTCAGACTTCCATGATCTGGTCGGTCTTGTGGTTGACGGCTTCCTCGACCTGCCCTTCGTAGGTGTGGACGAGGTCGGTGGCGTCGTCGCGGGCCTTGCGGGCGTTGTCTTCGCCAAGGTTCTTCTCTTTCTCCTCGGCGTCGATGTGCTTGATGGCGTCGCGTCGGATGTTGCGGAGGGCAATCTTGGTTTCCTCGCCCTGTTCCTTGACCTGCTGGACGAGTTGCTGGCGGCGCTCCTCCGACAGGGCCGGAATCTGGAGCCGAATGATCTTGCCGTCCACCGCCGGCGTGATGCCCAGGTCGGAGGCCTGGATGCTCTTGGCGATGCCGTCCACGCTGCCCGGGTCGTACGGCTTGATGACGAGCAGCAGCGGGTCCGGCACGGTGATGCTGGCCAGTTGCCGCAGTTCCGTCGGGCTGCCGTAATAGTCCACCTTCAGGTGCTCGACGAGTCCGGCGGAGGCCCGCCCGGTGCGGACCGTCCGCAGGTTGTGTCGCAGGTGCTCGACGGCCTTCTGCATCTTGTCTTCGGCTTCCAGGAGAATGTCGTCAACGGGCACGGTGAGGTCTCCCAATACGGGTTCCGATGGGCTCCCCGGCCACGACCTTCCGGACGCTGCCGTCGCGCCAGAGGTTGAAGACGATGATCGGGATGCCGTTGTCCTTGCAGAGGGAGATGGCGGCCACGTCGATGATCTTGAGGTCCTGGCGGATCACGTCGTCGTAGTCGAGCGAATCGTAGCGCTGGGCGTCGGGATGGGTTTCGGGGTCGGCCGAGTAGACGCCGTCCACCTTGGTGGCCTTGAGAAGGGCCCCGGCCTCGATTTCGCTGGCCCGGAGGGCGGCCGAAGTGTCCGTCGTGAAAAACGGGTTGCCCGTGCCGGCGCAGAGGATGACGACACGGCCCTTTTCGAGGTGGCGGATGCAGCGTCGGCGGATGAACGGCTCGGCCACGTCCTGCATCTCGATGGCGCTCTGGAGGCGGGTGTCCAGGCCGAGCGACTCCAGGCCGTCCTGCAGCGCCAGGCCGTTCAGGACCGTCGCCACCATGCCCATGTAATCGGCGGTGGCGCGGGTGACGTTGGCCTCTTTCGAGAACAGGGCGCCGCGGAGGAAGTTTCCGGCCCCCACGACGACGGCCAGTTGGCAGCCGGTCTCGGCCGCCTCCTGAATCTGGCGGGCTAGGGTGCGGACCGCCTCGGGGTCCACGCCGAAGTGTCCGTGCTTGCAGAACCCCTCGCCGCTGATCTTCAGCAGCACGCGTTGGTAGGCACGGCCGGGCATGGGCGTTTCCGTGCGGCGGCGCCGCTTCGCTCTCCCCTGGCGATAGAGGAGGAGAGGGGACAGCGCGGGGCGAGGCGTGGCGCCGCCCTCACCCCGTCCCTCTCCCATCCAGGGAGAAGGGGGTTATGGAACAGCCTCCTACTCGGATGCTTCGGTCTCGCCGACCTCGAACCGGGCAAACCGCTTGAGGACGATGTTCTCGCCGAGGCTGGCGACGGCCTCGTTCAGCACGTCCTGGACCGTCCGGTCCTCGTCCTTGACGAACGGTTGTTCGAGCAGGACGTTCCGGCTGTACCATTTCCGGAGTTTGCCTTCCACGATTTTGTCGAGGATGTGCTCGGGCTTGCCTTCTTCCTGCATCTGTTCGCGGGCGATGCGACGCTCGGTCTCCACGAGGTCTTCGGGCACCTCGTCGCGCGTGACGGCCAGGGGGCCCGCGGCGCAGATGTGCAGGCACAGGTCGTTCAGCAATTGCTGGAACCGTTCGTTCCTGGCGACGAAGTCGGTCTCGCAGTCGGCCTCCAGGATGACGCCCACCTTGCCGTTGTGGTGGACGTAGGCGTGGATGCGGCCCTCGGCAGTGGTTCGGGCGGCCTTCTTCTCTGCGGTGGCGAGGCCTTTTTTGCGCAGGATCTCGACGGCCCGGTCCGCATCGCCGGCCGCCTCCTCCAGCGCCCGCTTGCAGTCCATCATGCCCTGGCCGGTGCGTTCACGGAGTTTTTTGACGTCGGCTGCGCTGATGGTCATCGATTCGCTCCTCCTGCCTGAGATGTCGTCGTTCGATTGTACATCCCGGCGCATCGGGGGATACTCTGTGGGCGCGGAGAACCGCCCCGGCTTATGCGCCGCCGGCGTCGGCGGAGGCGTCGTCCGGGTTCTGCGTCGGCGGGGTGGTCTGGGAGCCGGTTTCCGACCCCGTCTGCTGAAGGTCCGGGTGCGGTTCGGGGATCGGCATCTGGGGTGTCGGACGTTCGCTCCGCTTGCGGCGGGCGCGCGGCCGCTTCGGACCGCGGGTCAGCGCCTGGCCTTCGCCTTCGGCGGCGGCGCGGGCCGCACGGTTCGCCAGACCCTCCACGCAGGCGTCGGCCAGTTGCTTGACCACCAGTTCCACCGACCGCATGGCGTCGTCGTTGCCGGGGATGACCACGGTCAGGTTGTCGGGGTCGGCCTCGGTATCGGCAAGGGCGACGACGGGGATATCGAGTTTGTTGGCCTCGCGGACGGCGTTCTTTTCGCGGACCGGGTCCACCACGACCATGGCGCCGGGCATGTGGTCCATCCCCCGGATGCCGTCGAGGTTCCGTTTGATCTTCCGCAGTTCGCGCTGGAGCGATGCGATCATCTTCTTGGAATAGACGTTGATGTCGCCGGAGACTTCCAGGGCCTCCAGTTCTTCCAGCCGGCCGAGGCGGGAGCGGATGGTGCGGAAGTTAGTCAGCGTGCCCCCCAGCCAGCGGTAACTGACATAGGGCATGGCGGCCCGCTGGGCCTCCTGCTCGATGGCCGCCCGGGCCTGCCGCTTCGTCCCCACGAACAGCACGTCCTTGCCCTCAGCCACCAGACGCGACAGGAACTTCCTGGCCCGGATGATGCCGCGGACCGTCTCCCGCACGTCGATGATGTGGATGAAGTTCCGACGCCCGTAAATGTACGGTTCCATCTTCGGATTCCACCGGCTGGCGGGATGTCCGAAATGGATACCGGCGTCAATCAGTTCCCTGACCTTCAACTGGGCCAAATGCGGCTCTCCTCTCTCTAGGCGCGCATACGTTTCCTCAGGAAAGACGAATGAACAAGATTAGTGGGTCTCGGGGGACGTGTCAAGCCCTTTTCCGCGAATTCCTGGAAAGGGCCACAGACATTGTACTCCCTCTTGGGAGGGTGTTGCCGCGCGGGTGGGCGGATGCCCGCGACCGGCGGTGGCGGCTCACGGCCGGACCGTCCACGCGGGCGCGGGTGGGCGCGTTCGCCCTCCTCGGGCGACCCCTCGGCCGGGGCGCCGTCGCGGGATGTTTTCTTGAGGCGCCGCCCGTGGTTGGCTATCATAGGTCGGGTGAAGGTCCACAAAGCCAAGGGGCTGGCGGCCGCCGTCCAAGCAGCGGCGGAAGCCGGAGGCGCTCCCACCGCGGCGGGTGACGGGCCGGGAGGCCGACTGTCGCATCGCCCGGCGCGGGGGGTGGACGCCCACGCGGTCGGGGCCACGCACCCAGCGCAAGGGGAGGTGCTTACATGACGTGGCCGGTACGAATCCTGCTGCTCGTCCTGGAGTTGACGTTGCTGGGGGCGACGGTGTACCTCAACCGCAAGCGCCAGCTGCGCGTGGAGCAGGCCGCTTCCTGGGTCGTCGCCGGACTGGTGCTGCTGGCGCTGACCGCCGTGCCGACCGTTTCCACGACCGCAGCCGGGTGGCTGAACCTCGACCCCGTGGTGCTGATCCTGCTGGTGGCGGTGGCGTTCCTGGTGGGGATTGCGCTGGACGCCTCGTCGTCGATGACCCGAGATCGCCGATGCCGGGAGGACCTGGCGCGCGACGTAGCGGCGCTCCAGGAGGAGGTGGAACGGCTTCGGGAGCGGGCCGATCAGCCTCCCCCGCCCCCCGCCGAGCCCAAGCCCAAGCCGCCGTCCGTCCGGACGTGATTGCACGGGAAGAGAACACCGGGGATGGCGTCGCGGATGCCAGCCACAGCGGGCGAGTCCTTCCACGCCGGGAATCGGAGCCGCACCGTGAAATGGGGTGAGCGAGGGGATTCGAACCCCCGACCCCCTGGACCACAACCAGGTGCTCTATCCGACTGAGCTACGCTCACCACCCGCGGAGGCGAATCGACGCTGCGGCTCGGCATTATGGCCCTTCGGCTCGCCCGAGTCAAGACCGGGACGACTTCCCGAGGGGAGGTTCCTCGGAACCGGGCCGGGCCGTCGGCCCCTGGCTGGGAATGGCGGCCGGCCGCACTCGCCCGCCTCGAGTGGGCGTGCCGAGGGTAGAGCCGGGCCTGGACCGATGGGCCGGGAGGAGGAACCCCACATGGCATTTTCGCGAATGATACGAGTGGTGCAGGCCGCGCTGCTGGCCCTCACCGTGGTCGTCCCGGCCGCCGCCGTCAATGTGGGGCAGCCGGCGCCGGGGATTTCGGCCAACGGTTGGCTGAACGCTCCGCCGCTGTCGCTGGCGAAACTGCAAGGCAGGATCGTGGTCGTGGAGTTCTGGGCCACGTATTGTGCGCCATGCCGGGCCACCATCCCCCACCTGGTCAAACTGCACGAGACGTACCGCACCAAGGGGGTGGTCATCATCGGCCTGACCACCGAGTCGAAGGCCAAGGTCACACCGTTCGCCCGGAAGATGGGCATGACCTACCCGGTGGGCTGCGGGAGCCGATCCAGCGGCGTCTACGGCGTCCGGGGGATTCCGCACGCCTTCGTCGTCGACGTGGCCGGCAAGGTCGCCTGGCACGGGCATCCGGGCTCCAGCGGCCTCGAGGCCGCCATCAAGAAGCAACTCCGCACGAACCCGCCCACGCTGCTCTCGCCCAAGGAGAAGGCCCGGACCCTGGCCCTGCTGGACGAGGTCGAGGAGGCGATCCGCAAGAAGCAGTATCCCGAGGCCGCCGCCTTGCTCGGAGACCTCAAGCACGCGGACCGGAACCCCGAAGTCAAGGAGCGTGTCTCGGCCATCCGGAAGCAGTTGGCCGCCTGGGCCGAGGATCGCCTTGCCGAGGCCGAAAAACACGTCGAAGCGAAGGACTACTACGAGGCGGAGGCGGCGCTGGAGGAGGTCGCCGCCCTGGCCGCCGGCTCCGACCTGGCCCGGAAGGCCCGCACCCGCCGCGCTGAACTGCTCAAGGACGAGACCGTCCGCGCCGCCATCGAGCGGGGCCGACGCCGGCGCCAGGCGGCCGAGGCGCTGGCGGAACTCGAGGAGAAGTCGGCGGAGATGGCCCCCGAGGCCCGGCTCAAGGCGTACGAGGCCCTCGCCGAGGCCCATCCCGGCACCGAAGCGGGATCCGCGGCCGCCTCCAAGGCCCAGGCCATCCGAAACGACGAGACCCTGATGGCCCGCATCGCCGACCGGGCCGCCGAGAAGGACTGCAAGGGCTGGCTCTCGATGGCACGCAACTTCCTGAAGGCCGACAGGCCCGCCAAGGCCGAACCCTATCTGAAGAAGGTCATCGAGAACTATCCCGACACCGACTTCGCCCGGCAGGCGAAGGAGATGCTTGACACAATCGAGAAGTGACTCGGCCCGCCGCGGCGGGTCCGTGAACCGACGCTATAGGAGTAATGCAATGAATCGATGGCTTCTTCTGCCCGGCGTCCTGGTCGTGGCGTTCGGATGGACGGGCTGCTCGAAGCCGGCGCCGGAGCCCGTGGAGGAATCCCCCGCCGAGACGCCGGCGGAGGAAACGCTGGGGACCGAGACCTCCCCGGTGAAAACGCCGACGGACGAGACGCCGGCGCAGAAGGCCACCGGCGACGGGGACGAGTCGGCTCCCGCCGACGAGACCGACCCTCCGCCCGAGACCGACCCTCCGCCCGAGGCCGACCTCGCTCCCGAAATCCAGGCCGGGTACTGGCTCAACACCGACCCGCTGACCCTGGCGGACCTGCGGGGCAAGATCATCGTCCTGGAGTTCTGGGCCACCTGGTGCCGGCCGTGTCTGCAGACCATCCCCCACCTCATCCAGATGCATAACGAATACAAGGACAAGGGCGTGGTGTTCATCAGCCTGACTAACGAGCCCCGCAGCAAGGTGGAACCGTTCGTGGAGAAAATGAAGATGCCGTACCCCATCGGCGGGGACAGCCCCACCGGGCGGGCCTACGGCGTCCAGGGCATTCCGCACGCCTTCATCATCGACCCGTCGGGCAAGGTCGTCGCGCACGGCCATCCGATGCACGGATTGGAGCAGGCGCTCAAGAAACAACTCAAAAAGACCCCGCCGACGAAGTAGCGGCAGCAAGCCGGCTGGCGGCTCAGCCCGCCAGCCAGGAACCGCGACGATAAGACACGGGCCGACGGCATCGACCGCCGGCCCGTTATGTCCGTCTCACTCTCACGGCCGGTGCAAGACACCGTCTTTTCTCGGCAGCCTGGCGGCGGCGAGGCGCGCCGACGCCTCGGTCACTCCTCTCCCCCCCACAACTTCTTGATCTTGGTCTTGAGTTTGCCGATGTAGGTCTTAATTTCCTGGTAGACGGGATCGGTCTTGCCCCGGATCGCCTTCTCGGGATGCCCGACCTCCTTGCCGCCGAGCGGCTTGGTGAGCAGGGCGCTCTGTTCCGGCTCCTCGCGGTTGAAGTACTGGCTGACGGTTCGGAAGTTTTCGGCCAGCATGCGTTCGTTGACGGGGCCTTTCAGGGCCAGGGTCCACTTGGCGCCCGTGCCGGTGGCACCGTGGCATTCGCCCTCGGCGCACCGCCGCCGGAGGATCCGCTGGATGCCTCGGAACTGCCGGATGACGTTGTGGCCCTCTTCCTTGACGAGGGTCTGGCGCTCCTTGTCCGAAATGGTGACGCCCTTCAGGCCGCCGGGTTTGGGCGGCAGGGGCTTGCCGGAATCGGTCGCGCTGCCGGTGCCGCTCGGCTCCCGGCGGAGGATGTAAATCAGGTACTTGACCCGCAGGTCCTCGGGGTCTTTCTTGTTGGCCGCGACGGCGTCGGTCAGGGCCTGCGTCCTGTTTCCTTCCACGTAGGCCTGCTTGGCCCGGGTATAGAGTTCCTCGGCCGAGGCCTCCCCTTCGGCCGGCTCGGCCCCGGTTGGCTCAGCGGCGGCGACGGGACGGCGTGCCGGACCCGGCGCGAGCACGACCAGAGCGGCAACCACCAGGATCCCCAGCACCAGGGCCGTCAGCGACGGTCGATTGCGAATCATCGCCCTGCCCTTTCGTCTTGGCCTGTCACCTTTCTCACCCTACCACCTGCGGGTCGGAGATGCAAGCCAAATTGCGCGCCAGACTGGGCAGTGCCCCAAACAAGCGCGGCGGGTACGGAGACCCGCCGCGCATCGGTGCTTGTTCTTTTACTTGATCCCTCGATCCCTGCCGTCAGTACATATCCTCGCCGCCCATGCCGGCGCCGGCGGGCTGTTTCTTCTTCTCGGGGATCTCGGAGACGAGGGCGTCGGTCGTCAGCAGCAGCCCCGCAATGGAGGCGGCGTTCTGAAGGGCCGTCCGCTCCACCTTCATCGGCACGATGACGCCGTCGGCCACCAGGTCGCCGAACTTGTGCGTGAGGGCGTTGTAGCCGAAGGTGGCGTCGTCCTCGCCCTCGACCCGCTCGACGACGATGGAGCCGTCGGTGCCGGCGTTTTGGGCGATCTGGCGGATGGGTCCCTCCACGGCGCGGTAGACGATGCGTGCGCCGATCTTCTGGTCACCCTTGAGTTTGAGGCGGTCGATGGCCTTGCGTGCGCGGAGGATGGCCACGCCCCCACCCGGCAGCACGCCTTCCTCGACGGCGGCCCGGCAGGCGTGGAGGGCGTCCTCGACGAGGGCCTTCTTTTCCTTGACGGCGGTCTCGGTGGCGGCGCCGACGTTGATCTGGGCCACGCCGCCGGAGAGTTTCGCGAGCCGCTCCTCCAGTTTCTCGCGGTCGTAGTCGCTGGTGGTGGAGTCGATTTCGTTGCGGATGGCGTCGATGCGGCCCTTGATTCCCGTCTCTTCGCCGGCGCCCTCGATGATGGTGGTGTTGTCCTTGTCGACGGTCACCTTCTTGGCCTGGCCGAGGTCGCTGATTTCGACGTTTTCGAGTTTGATGCCGAGGTCCTCGAAGATGGCCCGGCCGCCGGTCAGGGTGGCGATGTCCTCCATCATGGCCTTGCGGCGGTCGCCGAAGCCGGGCGCCTTGACCGCGCAGCACTGGAACGTGCCGCGCAGTTTGTTCACCACCAGGGTCGCCAGGGCCTCGCCCTCGATGTCCTCGGCCACGATGAGCAGGGGTCGGCCGGCCTGGGCCACCTTCTCCAGCAGGGGCAGCAGGTCCTTGACGCCCGAGATCTTCTTCTCGTGAATCAGGATGTACGGCTTCTCCAGGACGCACTCCATGGAGTCGTAGTCGGTGACGAAGTGGGGCGAGAGGTAGCCCTTGTCGAACTGCATGCCCTCCACCAGGTCGACGTTCGTCTCCAGGCTCTTGCCCTCCTCCACGGTGATGACGCCGTCCTTGCCGACCTTGTCCATGGCGTCGGCGATCATCTTGCCTATCTCGGCGTCCTGGTTGGCGGCGCACGTGCCGACCTGGGCCACCTCCTTGTTGGAGGAGATGGGCTTGGCCATCTTCTGGAGTTCGGCGACGACCTGCTCGACGGCGGCGTCAACGCCGCGCTTCAGTTCCATGGCGGTGGCGCCGGCGGTGACGTTCTTGAGGCCTTCGCAGAAGATGGTCTCGGCCAGGATGGTGGCGGTGGTCGTGCCGTCGCCCGCCACGTCGCTGGTTTTGGAAGCGACCTCGCGGACCATCTGGGCGCCCATGTTCTCCCAGGCGTCCTCCAGTTCGATTTCCTTGGCCACCGTCACGCCGTCCTTGGTGACGGTGGGGCCGCCGAAACTCTTCTCCAGGACGACGTTGCGTCCGCTGGGCCCGAGGGTGACGCGGACGGCCCGGGCCAGTTTCTGGACGCCTTGGCGGATGGCCTCGCGGGCCTGCTGGTCAAACGCAATTTTCTTGGCTGCCACGGTAGGCTCTCCTTCTTGGGGGTGCGATGGGGTCGAGGTCGGACCGGCCCGCCGGTGTGGGCGGCGTCGGCCCGCGCTACTTCTTCAGGACGGCCAGGATATCGTCGGTGCCCATGATGAGCATCTCCTCGCCGTCCACGGTGACCTCGGTGCCGGCGAAACTGGCGAAGATGACCTGGTCGCCCTTCTTGACGGTGGGCTTGGCCGTCTCGCCGGATTCCAGCGTCTTGCCGGGGCCGACCGCCACTACCTTGCCTCGCTTCGGTTTCTCCTTGGCGGTGTCGGGCAGGACGATGCCGCCCTTGGTCTTCTCCTCGGCCTCGAGGCGTTTGACGACGACCCTGTCGCCGAGCGGTTTCAGTTTCACGGGGGTCTCCTTTCCGATTTCCTCGTGCGTTCTTCCCAGTCCGTACGGGCTGCGTGCTCCCAGGCTCTGTGCGCGGCGGGCAGTCCTGCCCGCCTTGATCCGTCTCGACTTCCCGCGCGGTGGCCCTCCTGACCCACCGCGCTTACGGCCAAACAACAATGATGAACAGGGAATGTCCAATGCAGAGTGATGAACCACCCGAGCCGACCGGCTACGCCCGCGCGACGCCGGCCGCGAGATGGACCCCTTCATAATTCAACATTCATCATTCCTTGTTCATCATTGTTTTTGTATCCTGCGCGGCGGCCCAGGAGACCCGCCGCGCGACATTCCAGGCTAGAATCGCTCGCCGTCTTCGTCCTCGCCGAGCATCACCCGCGTCACGGTCGTGACGATGAGGTGCCGGTCGGCCGGCTTCGCCAGGACCGTGGCGATCCGCAATGCCCGGACCTCCTCCGGCGGCACATCCGTCGGATGGGCGGTCATCAGGACGCTCGGCAGCCGACGCCGTTCCCGACGGATGATGCGAAGGGCGCCGAGCCCGTCCAGCCGCGGCATGTGGAAATCGATGAGCACCATGTCCAGCCGCTCGCACCGGACGATCCGGACCGCTTCCTGGCCGTCGGCCGCCTCCAGCGTGCGGAAGCCCTCGCGCTCCAGCACCTCGCCGACGGCGTGGCGCCAGGGCCGGCTGTCGTCGGCAATCAGGACGGCCGGCGTGGCGTCGGACATCGCGTCGGGCCAGGCGACCATGTCTACGCCTCGCTGCCGATAGACCTTATCCTCTGCGGGAGCAAGGCGGATGCCAAAGAGGTCGGCCGAGGAGGACAAGCCAGACTCGAAACCACAAGTCCTTGCCTGGCAATGGCTTACGGAAGGACAGCCCGTCGACCCCGGGCACCGTTCCGCCGGGGCCGACACGCCGGGGTGCCAAAATAGGCACCTCCCCCCGCCCGGCCCTGCCATCCTGGCAGGTCACGGAAGGCTGGCAACAGGCAACATGCTCCGCGCGGCGGGAATTTCCGCTTTGCCTCCACCCGCCTCCCTGCTACCTTATCCTTATGGCTAAGAAACGCCGGTCCTCATCCGCCCCAACGGGGCGACCTACCAGATGCGCTCGACCCAGCCGGTGTCGATGCGGGCGGCGGTGAAGTCCGGGTTGGCCAAAATCTCCTGGTGCAGGGGAACGGTGGTGGCCACGCCCTCGATAACGCACTCGGCCAGGGCCCGCTTCATCGTGGCGATGGCAGCCTCGCGCGTGGGCCGATGCACGAGGAGTTTCGCAATCATGGAATCGTAGTGCGGCACGATGGTGGTGCCCTGGCAGCAATGGGTGTCGACGCGGACGCCCGGCCCGCCGGGCACGCAGAACCGCGCGAGCGTGCCCGGCGAGGGACGGAAGCCGCGGAAGCAGTCCTCGGCGTTGATGCGGCACTCGATGGCGTGCCCGCGCTGCCGAACGTCCCGCTGGCGAAACGGCAGCCGCTCCCCTGCCGCTACCCGAATCTGCTCCTGCACCAGGTCGATGCCCGTCACCAGTTCCGTCACGGGATGCTCCACCTGGATGCGGGCGTTGACCTCCAGCAGGTAGAACATCTCGTCCGGGTCGAGAAGGAACTCGACCGTGCCGGCTCCCGTGTAGCCGGCCTCCCGGGCCATCCGGACGGCGGCGTCGCAGAGTTTGGCGCGGGTCCGGTCCGACAGGCCCGGGCTGGGCGACTCTTCGACCAGTTTCTGGTGCCGACGCTGAAGCGAGCAGTCGCGTTCCCACAGGTGAACGCAGTGGCCGTCGGCGTCCGCCAGGACCTGGACCTCGACGTGGCGTGCGCCCTCGATGTGCTTTTCAAGGTAGACTCGGCTGTCTTTGAAGGCGGCCTCGGCCTCGCTCCGTCCCTGGCCGACCGCCTGCGAGAGGCTGATGTCGTTGTGGGCGATCCGCATGCCGCGGCCGCCCCCTCCTGCGGCCGCCTTCACCAGGACGGGATACCCGATGTCGTGGGCCACGCGGAGGGCCTCGTCCACGTCCTCCAGGGCCCCCTCGGAGCCGGGGATGGTATAGAGGCGGGCGGCCCGGGCGATGCGTTTGGCCTCCACCTTGTCGCCCATCCGCTGCATCGCCTCCACGCTCGGACCGATGAACTCGATGTTGCAGGATCGGCAGACCTCGGCGAAGTGTGCGTTCTCGGCCAGGAAGCCGTACCCCGGGTGGATGGCGTCGACGTCGGCGACCTCGGCCGCCGAGATGATCCGCGCGATGTTCAGATACGATTGCGCGGGGGCCGCCGGGCCGATGCAGACCGCCTCGTCTGCCAGAGCCAGGTAGCGGGCGCCGCGGTCGGCCTCGGAGTAGACGGCGACGGTCTCGATGCCCATCTCCCGGCAGGCACGGATCACCCGCAAGGCAATCTCGCCTCGGTTCGCCACCAGGATGCGTGAGAACATGCCCTCTTCCCCGACCCCTCCGCAGGCGGCGCCACCCGTTGCACGGTTGTTGCGCCCCGCGACCGAAGGTCGCCGCGTGTGGCCGGGCTGGCTTGTCCAGCCCGGAGGATGGTCGGACCGCTCCCGGCCGGGCAAGTTTACCCGCCGAAGACGGGCCCGCCGGGCCACACACCTGCCGCCGCCGTGCCGTCGGCGGCTCAACGGTCAACCGGGCAAACCCTTGGCCTCCGGGCCGCCCGCCCCGCTCAGTCCGGCCGGACGACGAACAGCGGCTGACCGAACTCCACCGCCTCCGCGTTCTCCACGAGCACCTTCTCGATGGTGCCGCTCGTCTCGGCCCGAATCTCGTTGAAGACCTTCATGGCCTCGATAACGCAGACGACGGTGTCCTCGGCCACGTGGTCCCCCACCTGGACGAACGGGTCGGCGTCCGGGCTGGAAGCCGCGTAGAACGTGCCGACCATCGGAGAGGGGATGGTGGGAAGGTCCTCTTCGTCGGGCTCGGCCTCGCCGGCCTCGGCGCCGGTGGCGGCTTGGAGAGCGCCGCCGCCCGGAACGGACGCCAACGCCGGAGGCTGCGGTTCGGCCCCGGCCTTTCGGAGCCGGACCGCCATGTCCTCCCGCTCAATCTCCAACTCCGCCAGCCCGTGCTCGTTCATCAGGTCCAGCAGCCGGCGAATCGTCTCGAGGTCGACGGGCGGCCGGCGATCCCCTTCGGCGTCCGGTTCGGATGCCTCTGCCATGACGGGCCTTTCGCGTGGGTTCGACCTCCGCCGCGGCGCTTCCGCAGACGGCGACGCCACCACTGTTGAGCCGGCGACCGAAGGGCGCCGCAAACAGCCGCCGTTGTGCCGTCGGCGGCTCAACGGGCGATGGAAAAGCCGTCCCCATGATACGCGCCGGGTGCAGCACCCGCGGCTACAGGACTATCTCCTCCGGCGCTTTCGGCAGGCGGCTCAGGACCGACCGGCCCTTCTCGGTGACCAGCACGTCGTCCTCCAGGCGGATGCCGAATCGGCCTCGCAGGTAGATGCCCGGCTCGACGGTCACGATCATGCCGGGCTCAAGCCGTCCCCGGACGCCTCGCGGGGCCAGCCGGGGCAACTCGTGGACCTCCAGGCCGATGCCGTGCCCCAGACCGTGACCGAACTGCTTGCCGTACCCCGCCTCCTCGATGACGGAGCGGGCGGCGGCGTCGACGTCGGTCAGACGGGCGCCCGGCCCCACGGCCGCGATCCCCGCCGCCTGCGCCTCCCGTACCACCTTGTAGACGGCCAGCGTGCGAGACGGGATTCTATCGGCAAACAGGACGCGTGTCAAGTCAGACACGTATCCATCCACCAGGGCGCCGAAGTCGACCAGGAGGACCGACCCGGGCTTGAGTTTGCGGCGTCCGGGCTTGGCGTGAGGGCGTGCGGCGTCGGCGTCGATGCCCACCAGGGTGGGAAACGCCCGGCCTTCCGCCCCCGCCAGTCGGATCCGGTGCTCCAGTTCCACCGCCAACTCGTGCTCGGTCATGCCGAGGCGGATCCTCTGGCGAAAGGCCCACCAGGCCTCCTCGGCCGTGCGGACGGCCCGGCGGACGGCCCGCTGCTCCAGGCGGTCCTTTCGCATGCGGAGGTCGGTGACCGCTCCCGCCGCACGCGCGAGACGTACTCCATCCAACCCACGACGGAGACGCGACAGCAGCGCCACCGACACCTGGGCCGGGTCGTACGCCAGACGCCGGACCCGCTTGCGCCGGAGAACCTTGGCCAGGGCCTCCATCAAGGATCTCCGCCGGATGGTGACCGCGAAGTCCGGGCAGTCGCGCTCCGACTCCTCGACGAACCGACCGTCGGTAATGAGCCAGCCTTTGCCTTTGCCGACGAGAAGCCAACTGTCCTCCCCCGTGAAGCCGGAGAGATACCGCACGTCCACGGGACTGGTGACGAGCAGGGCGTCGGCCTGGCGCTGGCGCAGGTGGGCCTGCAGGCGCTTGCAGCGGTCGGCGACGGCCCGGCGAAGGGCGGAAGTAGCCAAGGTTTTCGGGGCCTCCACGAAAAAATGGACGGCGCGGGAAAAATCTTCCAGACGTAAGTCGTGCCGCCACAAGCAGTTAGGAATCCGTTAGGAAAACCGGGCCGAAAAACTCAAGTTTTTCGGCCGGCCAGCCGATTTTTCCCTTGACGTTAGATCACTGTTAGGGTAGGCTGCTCATGGTGCTGGGGCCTGTTCTTTATCAACCCGGTCTCCACGGCCCTTATAGCGGGCGCGACGCCGGAGTGCAAGCAACTTCGGCTCCGCGCGAAGCCGGCAGAGGCCCGGTCGGCACAGAGTCCGGCGAGCGGATGGTCCCCGCAAGATGGCCGGTCGGCGTTCGGCCCGGGAGTTTTCCCGTGCCCTCCCGGGTCGCCGGCCGGCCGTCGCGGCGGACCGCTGCCGCCGGGACGGGGCCCCACCCTGGGCGTCCGCCTCCCCCACGGGCGGTCGCCTTCCCCGCTGACCGGCCTCCGCCGACCGGCCCGCACCCTCTCCGCTGCGTCCCGGGGCGTCCCCCACGCGCCCCGGGACCGGAGGAGAGACAGGAAATGTTCAATGCAAAATGATGAATGATAAATGATAAAGGAGGGCTTCGCCCTGTAGGGCAAGGCGGCCAGGAGGTAATGCGTCCAGGGTGAGCCTTCCGCCGTTACACGAAATCTCGGCAGGGTGTGTTGCAAACGGCATCCGCGCAGGTCGATGCCGCTGAGCACTCCGCAGGCGCAGCGTGATTTGGCATGTGACATTTATCATTGAACATTTAACCCGGAGGGTATCATGAACCTGACCCGCCGCCAGCACGAGATCATCGAGTTCATCCGAGAGTACGTTCAGGACAACGACTACGCGCCCACGATGCAGGAGATCGCCGACCACCTGGGCGTCTCCCGGCCGACCGTCTTCGAGCACATCGAGGCGCTCCAGGCCAAGGGCGCCCTGCACCGGGAGGCCCTCAAGAGCCGGGCCATCGAACTG
>Ga0180434_10003257_pt1 | contig 20827 bp, 11 predicted proteins | sample SS_ome_7_FD_132453 | JGI IMG/M metagenome (GOLD analysis project Ga0180434, IMG submission 132453) | Hypersaline lake sediment archaeal communities from the Salton Sea, California, USA - SS_1_D_2 metaG | ecosystem: Environmental > Aquatic > Non-marine Saline and Alkaline > Hypersaline >...
AACGGTTCGACGCGTCCCCGCCGCCGTCCGCTCAATGGGCTGCGCATGCCGCTGATGACCCGCGTGACCACGCCCTCGTCACCGACCTCCTCCACATGGCAGAACGTCCAGGGGACCGGCGTGATCCGCCGGGGGTTGCCATCGCGATCGTTGTAGCGGACCACTGGTCGAAAGACCTGGCCCGGCTTGACCAGCGCGAGCCGCTGGTCGCCCGGCGACAGCGCCGCGGCCTTCGCCCGAAGCACGGCCTGCTTGTTCTCGACGTGTTCGATTTGGGCCAATGGGGCAAACGCCTCCCAGAGGGCATCGGCCGCCAGGTCGCGCAGCTTGCCGATCTGCCACTCCCGACGGACGACCACGGCGCTGAACAACCGCGTGCGGACGTCGAACTCGCGAACCGCCAGCTCGGGGCCGTCCCGATCGCGGCGGACGGTCATCAGGAAGATCTTGTCGAACTCCGCCGACTCGGGCAGCATTCGTTCCGGATCGACGGCTTCGAGGTCGCGCAGCATGGCCAGTGCAAGAACCGGCGCCGGCGTGCCGATCTCCGTCCGCCACACCCCGCCGAGCAACACGTCGACGCGGCCGAGCAATTCCGCACGCAAGTCCTCTTGCAGCCGGTCGGTGAACTCCGGCGTTGAATCGAACGCCACGAGCACCTTCACGCGATACGGCGTCAGTTCCCAAAGCTCCTGGCCGCTTGCCGCCCCGATCGACACCGCCATGGCCAATCCCACCGCCAGCAGCGCGCAACCCCACCGAAACCCTGCGCGGGGCCGACGGCGCCGGACGGATTGGACACGCTGTTGGGACATCAGGACGGTCGTTTTGGGTTCGGGTTCCGATTGGGGTTCGGGCGAGTGATGGCGTGATGGGGTATTGTGATAGTCGTTGGCTCGCCCGGACGCTTTCGCGGAGAGTGGGGGCCACTTGTAGCACGCGTGTTTATAAGAAGGTGTCCGTGCCACCCACTCCAACATTCCATCGCTCCCCCTCCCGTCACTCCCTCTCCTCCCCGGGATACTCAAACGCCGGCTGCCACTGCGGGACATGCTGATACAGCGTGACCGGCCGGGGGCCGATGCCGGCGACGCCTTTGCGGTACGCGCAATAATCGGTCAACTGCCAAAGTGGGATCACAGCGACGTCGTCGTGGGCGAGACGGTGGATTTGCCGCAAACGGCGTCGAACGTCTTCCCACTTGGTCGCCCGGTCGAGTTGCCGCAGCGCCAGGCTCATGTAGGGGCTGCACCGGCCGACCAACCCACTCTCGCCCAGCACGCGCCGCGCGTCGACCACCGGCTCCCAGATCGCCAGCTCGGTGTAGACGAGGTCGGCCGGTTCGGAAGTCTGCCCGGCCGGGTCCTGTTCGACCAACTCGATCGGGATGCCGACCAATGCGCATTGCTGCCGGATCGACGCGCACGCGATCCGCGCGATCTCGTGCGGCGGGTGGGCCAGACGCAACGGGCACGGCTCGGCCGGCTTGGTCCCCTTGCGCGACGGCCCGGTCGGCCGGCTCTCTTGCCGCGCGACGGCCGCCAACGCAATGGCCAACCGAGGGTCGTAGGGCCGCGGTTCGATGGCGGAATCGTAAGCATAGCCGATCGGGTCGTTCAAGTCGGCACCCGCGAGCAGCGGCCCGCTGAGCACGCGACAACCCGGCAGCTCGGCGCCGCCGGTAAGCTGTGCAAGAATCGCCTCCCGATGGATCGCGTAGAGCACCGCTCGGCGGAATCCCCGATGGGCCAACAGCGCATTGTTCGGGTTGGGAATCAAGCAATGCACCAGCGGCACCGCGTAGCGCCGGACCTCGACCTCGGGCATGGCGTCGGCCTGCTCGACGCGCCAAGGTTCCAGCCGGTCGAGCACGTCGACCGATCCCTCGGCGACGGCACGCAGCGCCTCGGCGCCGGCGCGAAAATGCCGCTCGACAATCTCTCGCGGCCCGCTCGACGATGCGCAGAGCAAGGCGGGATTGAGCCGGTAGACCGTCTCGCCATCCTGCCGGGCGGCTGGCACATACGGCCCCTCCCCTGCCCCGTCCGCCGTGCCGCCGAAGGTCGTCTCATGCGGCAACGCGATTTGCAGCAACCGTTCGGGGCGGACGTGCGGGTGGCGCAGTTCGGCCTCGACGCGATATATCCGCGCGACGGAGACCGCCCGGAGCAACTCGCCCCAAGCCGGCCGGTATGCCGGATCGCTCGGATCGGCCATCGCCAACAGGCGGCGTGCCACGTCGTTGCCGGTTAGGGTATTTACCCCGCCTATTGCCGGCAGGTTCGGGTCGATCTCGATCGCAAGCCGTGCGCCGGCCACATCGACGTCGAGCCGGCCGATCGGACATTCATACTCTCCGCCGCCGGGGCCTGTGCCAGCGTACTCGAGCAACCGGCGGTTCAACAGTCGGCCGGTCCGACGTGCCGCCCAATCGGTCAATAAGTCGGTATCGCCGGATGACCGCGCCATGCCCACGCCGACGACCACGCGGGGATACTTGCGGTGGACCTCGGCGGCGAACGTCTCGGCGCCGGGCAGCCCGGGCCAGACGGCCGTCGACCGGCGGCTCAACTCGGCCGCCTTGCTCCAGGCACCGTCGTCGGCCGCCTTGCGCGCCGCATCGAGCAGCGTGCCGGCCCGACCTTGAAGTTCCTTCTCTCGGGCCGCCACGACGGCATGCTCGGGGAAACAGGCGGCCAAGCCGCGCAACAGCGCCCGAGCCGCCGTATAGTCGCCGGAGGCCAAGTGCCGCTCGACGAGCTTGTCGGTCGTCGCGCCCATGGCCCGATCGAGCGACGGCCATTTCGGGTTCTGCTGATGGAGTTCCCGCAGTCGGGCCAGGGCCGGCTCGTACTGTTCCTGACGGAAGGTCGCCTTGCTTTCCTCGAAGAGGCAATGCCCAAAGGCCTCGTCAAGCCCAGCCAGCTTCGGATAGCGTCGTCGCAGGAAGAGGTAATAGTCGTAGGCTTCCTCGAACCGGCCTTCGCCGACCAGCCGCTGCATTTCGTCGAGCACGATCTGCTCGAACAGCTCGACCTTCTCGATCGCTTCCCATTTCAGCGCGTAAAGCTCGTCGGGCCTCTCGAGCAGACGGACTTCAAGCGCGGACGAAGGGCGAGGGTCTTCCGGGATCTTCCGATTGGGAAAATTGAGCGGCTTGACCTTCAGCACGGCGTTGTCGTTGTGCTTATCGAGCGTGATCCGGTCGAACGGCTCTTGCTCGTACAGCCGCAGCGCGTCGTCCGCCGACAAGAGATTGGCCGCCGCCAGCACGATCATGCCCATTGCCAGCCGGCACGCTGCGTGAACGGTTGAATGTCGTGTCCGCGCTGTCATGGTTGTTCGACGACGTAGAGGCTGCCATCGTGGCCGGCGACCAGGAGTCGGGTTCCCAGAACGACCGGTCCGCTGCCCAACGGACAGCCGAGTTCTATCTTGCCGAGTTCCTTGCCGGTGGCTGCGTCGGCACGCCAGACAACGCCGTCGGCGCCCCCCAGCAGATAGGTGCCGCTTTGCCATAGCGGCATGCCGGCCAGGGTTCCGTAGAGCAGCGGCTGATTCCAGAGCAGTTGCCCCTTGTCGCCGATACACCAGAGGCGCCCGTCGTCGGTGGCCACAAGCACATGCGGGCCGACCCGAGCCGGCCCCCACACCGGTCGCCCGGTCAGGGCCTGACCGTTGAGCCGCTTCCAATCGGCGATTTGGAGGACGTGCATCAGGAACGTCCCATCGACCGCGCAGGCGAATTTGCCGGCAGACGCCACGGGGGAAATGATTTCGCCGGGCAAGACATGCTCGGCCAGCGCTTCGAGGTGGGGCCGAGGCTGGTCGACCACGCCGATGCGGTACATAGGGCCCTTACTGTCGGCCAATACGGCCTTGTCGTCGGCCGTAATCGCCGGCGGCTGCCAGTCGATCTTCTGGCCGGCAGGCACCCGAGGCTGGAACGGCTCGGCCGCCGCCTGTCCCGAACTTGGATCGAGCAGATAGACTTGCCCCGACTCGGTCGGCGCCAGCAACGACTTGCCCCACCGAACCGGCCGACAGGCGAGCGGGTCGGGCAGGATCAACCAGCGGAACCGAATCGGCCGCTGCTTGGGGTTGAACACGGCGATTTGCGTGGAGCCCCGATCGGCCGCCAACGCCATCACACCATCGTCGAACGGCAACGTGTGGCGGATCGGCTGGCCAATCTGCGCGATCTGAAGCGTCACAACCGGTTCGTCGAGCACCGCCTGGGAAGCCATCGTCCGGCTGTCGAACTCGTAGAGGCCTCCGTCGGAAGTGACCGCCCGAATGCGTTGGCTCGCGGGATCGGCCAACGGCTCTCCGGCCAGCGGCGCCGCGAGTTGCGTCTCCCAATAGCGGGTTGTCCCGTCCATGGAAACCGCGACGGCGATCATGCCCGGCGCTCCCTCCTGCCGCCGAACATGGAATAGCGTCCGCCCGATCTGGATTGGCGGCTGCGAGAAAGTCGAGTGCGAGGCGAGCGTTCGCTCGGGCGCCAATTGGCCGAGCGACGAGCGGATTTCGTAGCGGGTCAGCCCGCGGTCGGTCAACCAGAACCCATTCGCGTCCAAGGTCGCAAATCGGATGATCGGCTCCTGCATCGGCGCGTCGCGCTTGGCCACCAGCCGCAACGCCTCGCTGCCTGAGTCACCGCTGATCTCGTAGACGGCCAAACCACCGACGTCGGTAGTCACCAGCACGCGGCGGCCGACGACCGACGGCGGCGTATCAACCCGACCCTTCAGGCGGATCGTCTGTACGGGTTCCTCGGAGAGCCGGCCCTGATCGTCTGTCATAGCGAACACGTGCAGGGTCGCGTTTTGGGCCTTGCTGTTAATGGCGACCAGCACAAGCGACCCCGCCACGGCCGGCGGCGCGGTGATGCTACCCTGCTCGTGCCCCAGATGGACAACCTGCCGGCACGCGCCGTCGTCGAGTCCGAGCACGTACAGGTTGAACAGGTCGGCGGCGAGAAAGACGGCCCCCCGGGCCTGATCGACCGCCGGAGTGACCTTCACCGCTTGCGGGAGTTGGATGTATCGATCACTTCGTCCGGAGGCCGTGTCGACCTGCACCAAACGCCCGCCGCGCGTGGCCACAAAAACCCGATCGCCGGCGACGACCGGATGGGCGTCGAACCGCTGGCCGATCGGATGGCGCCAGACTGTCTTGCCGGTGGCCGCTTCGAGGCGGAGTAGTTCGTCGCGCCCGGGATGAACAAGTAGCGCATCGCTGCCGGGCCGCTCGCTCAGCGGCAAGGGGGCGAAACCCGGCCCGGAGACGCGGCTCGAATAGCCCACAAACCGCCGCCAGCGGACCTTGCCCCTCGCGGCGTCGAGCCCGTAGACGGCCCCGTCGGCTTGCACGAACAGAGTATGGCCTTCGCCGTCCGGCGATGGGTTCTCCAGGTCGACGCGCGAGAAGGTCAGGGCCGCCGCTGCATGGTCCATGGACGCTTGGGCCAACGTGGCTTGCTCCCGGGCGACCGTCCGGACCAGCTCACGCTCGGCCTGCGACGCTTGTTTCACCGATTCCCGCAACCGGGGCTCGTCGATCAGCGACGGATACCGCGCAAGCAAGGCCTTACGAGCCTCGTAGGCCCGCTGAGGCTCGCGCTGGCCGACCGCGCTGTCAATCTCGGCCAGAGCCTGCTCGAGTTGCCGGCTCCGTGCGATGTCGTGTTCGGTCTTGGCCAGCTTGTCGACGATTTGCGTAAGCTGCTGCTCGCGGCGAAACGACTTGGGCACGTACTTGTCGACCAACGCCAAGGCCTCCCGGGCGCTAGCGACCTGTGCCGCGTCCTTCTGCTGCCAGGCGTTTTCGGCCAGGCCCGCGGCGACGTCGGTGAGCATCGTCGACAGGTCGTTATATGCGGTGCGGAACTCGTCCTCCGCGGGAATCTCCCCCAGCACGAGCTTAGCCTCTTCCAGAGCGACCGACCAGTCGCTTGTGCCGGGGGCCGTCGCCTGACGCAGTTGGGCAAGGCCGCGGTTGACCCGCGCCTGGCCGGCGCCGCCGTGGTCGGGGAACTTGTCGAGATACTGGTTGTATTTCGAAATCGCCTGAGTATAGAGGCCCGCCTGGTAATCCTCGTGGGCCAGGGCCAAGGCCTTATCGCCCGTCTGACGCGACACGCTAAACAGCAAGACCACGAACAACAATAGCAAGCCCAGCAGCGCCCCGCCGCCGATCAACAACAACGGCGAATCCCAAACATTCTTCTTCGGTCCAAGCTGCGGCCGTCGGGCAAACAGCGCCCGCAATCCGCGCCGTCGGGAAGTGAGCACCACGGGGCTGCCCGCGTCGGCCGAACCGTCGTTGAGCAGATCATCCCAAAGGTCGGACGCCCCCGGGGCATTCGCGTCGGAAAGCAGGTCGGCCGAGGCATCGACCTGGGCGGTTCTCGCGGGGGCAGCCGAAGCGCCTTGCCCCGAACCGGCGGGCTTCGGCCGCGGGGCGTCCTGATTCGAAGCGGCCGACGGCGCGGTCGAACGCTCCGGGGCAAGCAGTTCCTCCAGGTCGTCGGTAGATTCCAACGGGGGCGGCCTACGACCTTGCGGCACCTCGTCCTCCAAGGGGGCAAAGCCGAGGTCATCGTCAGCGTCGCCTCCGACCGGCCCGCGGGCGGCTGGTTCCGCCGGGGCGAGTGGTGCCTCGGACCGGCGCTCGGCCACGGCGGCGGCCGACGCAGCCAACAGCCGCCTGGCCAGTGCCGGAGTCAACTCACCCGCCTCGATCAACCGTTGAGCGATCGCGGTCGACGGCACCGGCTCCGGCTTGTGCTGAACTTGTTGCCGCAGCGTCTTCAGCATTGCCGGCGGCAAAAGCTCTCTCTCCTGCAACAAGTCGAGGAAAGCCCCGGCTTGAGCCCGTTGGCGCTCTTGCATGGCTTCCACTCCGGCGGCCCTCTGATCCAGCCGCTGTCGCAGCCCACGATCGTAGGCCTTCTTGCGTTGGGGGTTCAGCAAGCAGACCCGAGCGACCGCCACTTCGTTCAGCAGCCGCAAAGCCGCCTGGGCATGCTCGCCCGCCTCGTGGCCGTGAAGGCTGCCGGTCCGCTCGTCGGCCGCTGCCTGGATCACCTTCGGGTCATTTTCAAACGCAAGAATGCCCAGCAGCCGGTAATGCGTCGGCGGCTGTTCTTCCGGTGGAATACCGAGCCAGGCGTGGTAGGGATCGAAGCCTTGTTGCATCATAGTTGGCGCACGTGGATGTAGTTCGGCCCGTCGCAAAAACGGTCAGCTCTTGTCGCACAACTCTCAACTCTCAACTCTCAACTCTCAACTAAAAAACCTCCTCGTCCACCGTGGCGAGTCGAATGTGCTCCATGCCGACGGCATTGCCGACGTCCAGGACCATGACGACCGTTTCGTGGTGGCAATCGCCGTCGGCCAGGACCAAGAGGCTCGAAGGGCCCGCGCCGCCGAAGCCGCCCTGCTGCGCTTCGCGAAGCTTCACCAACACCTCCTGCTCGCTGGGGGCCTCGCTGTCGTTGACCCACACCGAATTGTCCGCGTCGATCCGGACGATCACGTAATCGTCGTCCTGTTGCACCTCTTCGATGGTCGGCGATTGCGTGGCGCCTTCCTGCTTGTCCGGAGGCGGCACTTCCAACGACTTTTGCAGGCTGAAGGCCGCCGTCACCATGAAAAAGATCAACAACAAGAACGTCACGTCCACCATCGGCGTCATGTCCAAATCGTCGTCGGTCGGGTCTCCACGGCGTCGGAACCGGAAGGTCGCATGCTCCTCCGCGGCCGGATTCATGTCCGACTTCTCACGTTCGCTGCTCCCCGACGGCGATGCGTCCACGGCGTTCACTCCTTCTCCAGCACGGCCAGGTGCAGCTTGATCCCCTCGACCTCCGCCGCGGCGGTCGACACCGTGGCCACGTCGTGATGGGCAACGCTCCGCTCGGCCTTCACCAGCACATTCGCCTTCCCCTGCCGGAACCCCTCGCGGACGGCCTCGGCGATCTGCTGGTGCTGCAAGTCCGGATCGTCGGCCAACGGAGTGCCGCTGGTCCCGTCGCCGAGGTAGACCCGCGCCGGCCCCGGCCCACGTCGCGCGGCAACGGTGATGATCGTGGAATTGCCCGAATCGACCCCCTTGCCGTACCGCGCCTTCGGCAACTCGACGCCCGTCTGCGACGCCGTGGTCGACGCGACCAGAAAGAAGATCAGCAACAAGAACGTGATATCGATCATCGGCGTGATGTCCATCTCGCCCGAATCGCGCAGCGGCCGCCGCCGGATCACCGGCCCGGAAGCGTTGTCGTCGGCAACTGCGTTTGTCCAGGATGAGGTCATGAGGGAGTCGTCGATGAGCTACGCAGCAGGGGAACGCAGGGAATCAATCAGCCGTCGGCAATCTTAAGATATGCGATCCGCGATCCGAGATCTCAGACCGGCCATCCACCCTCTCACCGTGTCGTCTGCGAGGCAGGCGTCTGCGGGGCGACATTCTGCGATGTGGCGGCTTGCTGGGCCGGCGCCTGCTTGGCTCGCCGGGCGGCCTTCACCAGCGCGATCTTGAAGTTCTCCAAAAACCGGGTCAGCCCGACCGATACGAGGTCCTCCATCTTGCGGATCTGCACATTGACGCTCGCCAACGAAAGCACCAGTGGGATGGCAATCGCCAGACCACAGGCCGTAGTAATCAACGCAAGGCTGATGTCGTCGGCCAATTGCGTGGGATCGACCTTGTCGCCGCTGGCCAGCTTGGCAAAGGCCCCCATCATGCCGATCACCGTGCCGAACAACCCGACCATCGGGGCCGTCTTGATCACCGTCTGAACCCAACTAAGACGATACTCCAGATCGGCCAGGACGTCGCGTTGGAAGCGGTCAGCCACCAGGGCACACACCTTGGCATAGCCGAGCGTATAGTTGGCCAGGGCCAATCGGGCAAGCTGGGCCATCGCTCGCGGATCGTCGTCGCAGAGCTGTCCGGCGGACTGGAAATCGCCGCCCTCCAACGCCGACTCCACCTGTTCGAGGAAGGCGTCTTGCTCCTGCTCGTGGCGGAAGCGGAACTGCCCGACCCGCCGCCAGACGAGAATCACACAAAACGCGCCCCAAAGAGCAATCAACGCCAGGGCGAGATAGATAACATCCCCCACAATGGAGGTAACCGCGGCGATATCCATAGGAAGATCCGACAGGGTGCCAAGCAATTGGCCGCACACCCGGGCACGGCCATCCATCTACAAGATTCGAGTATACGCGAAAACCGGGGCGAATCCAAGTCACGCGCCGGCGGAGTCCAGCCGTTGGTGATGTGCCCTGAGACGGCCATATCGGGGGATCGCTGCCACCGCGATCTTCGCCTTGAGCGCCGCCGTGAATTGTCGTCGTTTCCTCGTCATGAATTCGCCTCCCGCAGTCCTTGTCGGACCGCCTGCGAATCCAGGGCCAGCGCGCACAGCCCGTCGTCTGGCAAGGAGTTGCATCAGGAAGTCGACACTGCTTGCCTGGATGTTGCTTGATCAGGCTCAAGGTGAAGCGGCATAGCCACGCAAGACTCTCGGCAAATCGCCGGTTGTGAATCCGGCTTTCGTCTTCGCGATACGTCATGCCGAGCGGCCAGTGCAGCGAGTTTTCGATGCCACGCTGATTCCGGACGCAAGCCGCGCGCGTTGTGGCGGTTGGTCCGGCGTGGGGCAAAAGAATTTTCCCGCGGACAGCCATGGACGTCGCGTTGCCGTCTCTTCGCATTGGCGGGGCTTCTCGCTCGGGGTGGAGTCTGCCGCAGACGCCCGTTGCCCGTGTTGCACCGCTGATGACCCGCGGCGGGTGCCAGTTCGTCGGAATGTAACCCTTGGCTCGATGGTCTTAAGCCGGATGCACCAAGAGTAGCCAGCGTGGGTCTCCGGCGGATTAGGGGTAGTTGGGGGGTCCTGGTACCTGGTGCGGCATCGACAGACCGACTCGATTTCCAGCGAACCGACGTCCGAAGAAGATAACCGACAGCGGTTTGCCGGCCGCGAAGCGGGGTGAAATGAGAATGCCGCGGTGTGGGTAGTCCCTCGCCTGAGGGTTCCCTGGGCAGGATGCCCCCACACCTCGGGTCCCACCACGCCGGCCAACCGCGGTCGTGTGCGATACCCCCTTCTTGGGTGGGCCTATTTGACCCAATGAGTGTATGTTCGTGCCCCCGGCCTGGCTGGGAAGTCGCCGGCAGTCCGTCCCTTGCTCCCTACTCGAATAGCTTGGCACCAGATGTCCATCGATGTAAATCAATGCTATGCTTGGCAGGATGGCGCTTGTCCGCTGAACACTGCCGACTCGATTTCCATGTTCGAACGCTCCGCTGGGCTGAGATTTGATCATCCCCTACCTTATGGGGCGATCTTGCACGAAACCGGCGTGCAGTTCGTGGTCTTCAGCCGCTCGGCCACGGCCATGCGGGTGTTGCTCTACGACAAGGTGACCGACCGCGAGCCGCGGGAGATCATCGACTTCGACCCCGCGTTGAACCGCTGGGGCGATATCTGGAGCGTCTTCGTGCCCGGGGTGAAGGCGAGCCAGCTCTACCACTTCCAGGCCGACGGCCCCCACGAGCCTGCCCGGGGCCACCGCTTCGACCCCCAGGCCCGGCTGATCGACCCCTACGCCCGGGCGCTGGCCGGACGCTTCCTGCCGGCCGACGACGGTATCATCCGGCCACCGAAATGCGTCGTCATTGACGACCAGTTCGACTGGCAGGGCGACCGCCACCTGCGGCGCGAACTCTCCGAGACGATTATCTACGAGATGCATGTCCGCGGCTTCACCCGCTCGAAGTCTAGCGGCGCCGAGTACCCAGGCACCTACCTGGGTGTGATCGAGAAGATCCCCTACCTGAAGTCGCTCGGGGTGACGGCCGTCGAGCTGATGCCGGTCCACGAGTTCCCCATCCACGACTGCTTCGGCCAGAAGCCGCCGCGGTCGAACTACTGGGGCTACGACCCGATGAACTTCTTCTCACCCCATCGCGGCTATGCCGTCGGCACCGAGCCGGGCAGCCAGGTGGTCGAGTTCAAGCAGATGGTCCGCGCGTTGCACCAGGCCGGCATCGAGGTGATCCTCGACGTCGTGTTCAACCACACGTCCGAGGGCAACGAGCACGGCCCGACCTTCAGCTTCAAGGGGCTGGAGAACCGCGTCTACTACATGCTCGAAAACGGCGGACGCCACTACCGCAACTACACCGGCTGCGGCAATACGCTCAACGGCAACCACCCGATCGTCCGCGAGATGATCTTCCACTGCCTGCGGCATTGGGTCCACAACTACCACGTCGATGGGTTCCGCTTCGACCTGGCGTCGATCCTCAGCCGCGACCGCGACGGCAACCTCGCGGCCAATCCGCCGGTGGTCGAGGCCATTGCCGAGGATCCGCTTTTGGCCGATACGAAGATCATCGCCGAGGCCTGGGACGCGGCCGGGGCCTATCAGGTGGGCAGCTTCGCCAGCCTGCGCTGGGCCGAGTGGAACGGCCGCTACCGCGACGACCTGCGCCGGTTTTGGCGCGGCGATCCGCACATGATCGGCCCGTTGGCTACCCGGTTGGCCGGTTCCAGCGACCTGTACCAACCCGGCGGGCGCAACCCATACCACAGCATCAACTTCATCACGTCGCACGACGGCTTCCCGATGAACGACCTGGTCTCGTACAACGAGAAGCACAACGATGCCAACGGCGAGGGCAACCGCGACGGCGACAACCACAACCTCAGCTACAATTACGGCGCCGAGGGCCCCACGCGCAGCAGCACGATCCGCAAGATCCGGCTGCGGCAGATCAAGAACATGATGGCGTCGCTGCTGTTGAGCCAGGGCGTGCCGATGATCCTCTCCGGCGACGAGTGCCGCCGGACGCAGCGTGGCAACAACAACGCCTATTGCCAGGACAACCCGATCTCGTGGTTCGACTGGCGGCGCGTAAAGCGTCACGCCGGTCTGGTGCGGTTCTGCCAGAGTCTGATCGCGTTCCGCCGCGCGGAGCCGACGATCCGGCAGCCCGACTTCCTCACCGGCCAGCCTTATCGCCCCGGCGGGCTGCCCGACGCCAGTTGGTACAACAGCGAGGGTAATGCGGTCGATTGGGGGGCTTCGGAGAAGAGTCTAGCCGTGCTCTGGGCGGCCTGCCCCACGCGCAACGTGCTCGACCCGCCGAACCACCACGTGCTGATCTTCATGCATGCCGGGGTGGAGCCGAAGCGGTTCCACATCCCGGTCCCGGCGCGGGACCTGCACTGGCGGATGTTCATCAACACCGCAGCCGACAGCCCGAAGGATATTCACCCCGATCTGGATGGCCCCATACCGCCCGCTGATGGCACGGTGATCCTCGAGAGCCGCTCGCTGGTCTGTTTTGTGTGTCCGGAGGAGATGTAGGGAGCGTGTAACATTACAGGCGAATGACGGGGCGCTTGCCGTAGGACCTTTTTCGTCATTCCCGCGGAGGCGCGGATCCAGTTGCCCTCGGTACTCCGCCGGATTCTCGCCTTTGCGGGAATGACGGTTGGGAGGCCCCGCTTGCCTGTCCAGCATCAAGCACCCGCGACGCAGTCGCAGGCGACAATTTCCCCTCTCGGGCCCGAAAATCCCCTTTGCACTCGGGCCGCAAGAAGGTAAACTGGTTGTTAGTGCCTGGGACGCCCTTTGGGTTCCCATGATGTCAGCAACTCGCCTTTCGCGGCCGAGACGGACGTCCCGGGACGACGGAAACCTTTCTTTCGATTGATCCGAATGCGCTTTTCCACAGGCACGGCGGCGGAATTCCGTCGCGAGGGCAAGCGTGTCTCAATGTAATTACTCTGCATGCGTACAGGTACCGTAGCGTTTTTGCGCGCTACACGTGGGTCAGGAAATGCCGGACTTGAGAACCCCGGCGGTTCCTGACCCTTTTTTGTTCCACGGGCGTGCATAGTACGATGGAATTATATTCCGTCCAGATGGGTTCATGCCGCTGGGACGAGACAGATCGAGAATCCGTCCTACGCCTTTCTTGCTGCCATGTCTGAATATCACCAGCAACGCCATAAACCGCCCAGCCCGCTGAAAACTCCGCGGCCGCTTATCGTCGCCTGCCCACCGCTTCGGAGCAACGTGAACCTCTCGCGGATCGTTCGAGCCGCCTCCTGCTGCGGTGTGCGGCGGGTGATCTGCTCGGGCAATGCCAAGGTCCTCGGCAAGATTGCCCGGGATGCCGGCGACTCGCTCCAGGTGGAAGCCCATCGCACGCTGCCGCCGGTGCTTCGCCGACTGCGGCAGGAGGGCTACCACCTGGTCGGCCTGGAGCAGACGAACGATTCGCAGTCGCTCTTCGAGTTCCCCTTCCGCCGCGAGACGGTCCTGGTGGTGGGCAACGAGCGGCTGGGCATCGATCCGGAGTTGCTGCGGCTTCTGGAGGCGACCGTCGAAATCCCCGTCTACGGCCTGCCCTACAGCCACAATGTGGCCACCGCCACGGCCATGGCGCTTTACGAATACTGCCGGCAGTATCCGGCCGGTTGAACCCACAAGGGCGGCAGGGCCGCCAACCAATGCGAGCTTCCGCTCGAAGGCAAGGTCGCAACTTTGTGAAAAAGTTCACGATCTTGCGCGTTAGTAGTACAAGAGCGGAAATCCGTCACGTCGGTTGACCTCGCCGCCGGGGCAAGTATACTCGGTAGTTGCCGGTGTCGTCGAACGGAAGCCGAAGGCGCTGCTGGGTGTAAGGACCGCTGAAGCAGTAGCGCCTTCGGCTTCCGTGAAACGATTCATTGCCCGGACCTGCCACGACTGATACCGGGCAACATCTTGCGAGACGGCTAGGCCAGAGTTGCTCGTACCCACGCCCGCTCTCCCGCCCCCCCCACCCCCCACAAAGTTACATCATGCGCAAATATCTGACTTGTGGTTTCCTCGCGGTTCTTTCCTTTGTCTTCTCGGCCGGCACTGCCGTGGCGGCCGATCGGCCGAACATCCTTTGGATCACGTGCGAGGACATCAGCCCCGACTTGGGCTGCTATGGGGTCGACTACGCCGACACGCCGACGCTCGACAAGTTGGCCGGCGATGGTGTCCGGTATAGCCACGCATTCGCCACCTCCGGCGTTTGCGCGCCAGCCCGATCGTGCCTGATTACCGGTGTGTACCCTTCGTCGTTGGGCTCCCACCACATGCGTTGCCAGGGCGAATGGCCCCCGTCGTTGAGGATGTTTCCCGCCTACCTCCGCCAATCCGGCTACTACTGCACCAACAACAGCAAGCAGGACTACAACCTGCCGACGCCAAAAGGCACCTGGGACGAGTCGTCTGGGAAGGCCCATTACAAGAATCGCAAGCCGGGGCAGCCGTTCTTCGCCGTGTTCAACTACACGATGACCCACGAGTCGCGGATGTTCGGCCGGCACAAAACCGAGCACGACCCGGCCAAGGCGCCGATCCCGCCCTACCATCCCGACCACCCGCTGGTCCGCGAAGATTGGGGCCGGTACCACGACCAGATCACCGTACTCGACGGCGTGGTCAAACGCCTGCTCGAGGAACTCGACGAGCAAGGGCTGGCAAAGGATACGATTGTCTTCTTCTACGGCGACCATGGCGCCGGCCTGCCGCGGTCGAAGCGCTGGCTCTACGACTCGGGTTTGCGGGTACCGCTACTGGTCTACTTCCCGAAGAAGTACCAGCATCTTGCCCCGGCGGAGCCTGGCTCGACAGTCGACCGGCTGGTCAGCTTCGTCGACTTCGGCCCGACGGTCCTTTCGCTCGCCGGCGTCGAGGTGCCCGAGCACATGCACGGCAAGCCGTTTCTCGGCGGGCAGCAGGCCGAGCCCCGCGAGTATGTCTACGGCATCCGCGGGCGGATCGACGAGCGGTACGACATGGTCCGTGCCGTCCGCGACCGCCGCTACAAGTACATCCGCAACTACATGCCGCACAAGACCTACGCCCTGCACGTCGGCTATATGTACCGGATGGAAACGATGCAAGTCTGGCAGCGGCTGCACGACCAGGGCAAGCTCAACCCAGTGCAAGACCGCTTCTTCAGCCCCACGCGGCCGGTCGAAGAGCTTTACGACACGGTGAACGACCCGCACGAAATCCGCAACCTGGCCGATTCGCCCGAGCATCAGAAGACACTAGAGCGGCTTCGGGCGGAGCATTTGGCGTGGATGCGGCAGACGCTCGACGTCGGGTTGTTGCCGGAACCGGAGATTAAGGCCCGGCCGCATCGCGAGGGTTGCGGCAACGCTTGGGACTGGGCCCGGTCGGGCAAATACCCCCAACAGCAGATTCTCGAAGCCGCAATGCTGGTCGGCACCGGACCGGACGCCTTGCCGAAGCTGGTCGAGAACCTGGCCGACGCCGACCCGGCCGTCCGCTTCTGGGCAGCCTTGGGCCTGAAAGCGCTTGGCGAGCAGGCCGAGCCGGCAAGCGATGCCTTGCTCAAAGCCCTCGGTGACGACGCCCCGTCGGTCGCCGCCGAAGCGGCCGAGGCGCTGGCCAAGCTTGGCCGAGCCGACGCGGGGCTTGCGGTGCTGGCCAGGCAGCTCGACTCGGGCAACGAGTACGTCGCCCTGCGTGCCGCCAACGCGCTCGATCATCTTGACGAGACGGCACGGCCCGTGCTGAAGCAGATGCAGGACTGCCGCGCTGGCGGCTATCCGCGTCGCGTGCTCGAGGCCGTGATTGGCGAGTTGAAACAGTAGGATAGCGACAGGGAAAGTTGACTACCGGCCCGCCGCTGTTTACTGTGGAAAATGATCGCCGCGTGACGAGGTGGTTTTCTGGTTCTGCGAAAGGAGGGGATCGTCCGATGATGCGTGCTTGCCTAGGAATTGTAGTGGGTTGGTCTTTGTTGACGGCGGCGTGCCCGGCCGCCGAGCTTGCGCCCGAGGAAGCGGCCGAAGGGTTTGAGATGCTCTTCGACGGCAAGAGCCTCGAACATTGGCAGGGGGCGGTGGATGGCTACCGGGTGACGCCCGAGGGAACGATGCTCTGCGATCCCGGTGGCAATCTCTACACGAAGAAGCAGCACGGCGACTTTGTGCTCCGTTTCGAATTCAAGCTGCCGCCGGCCGGCAACAACGGCGTAGGCATCCGCACGCCGATGGGCAAGGACGCCGCCTACTACGGCATGGAGATCCAGATCCTCGACTCGGAGCACCCGCGGTACGCGAACCTGCTGGACACGCAGCACCACGGATCGATCTACAAGGTGGCCGCGGCCAAGCAAGGGCACCTGAAGCCGACCGGCGAGTGGAACACCGAGGAGATCCAGGCCGACGGTCCCCACATCAAGGTGACGCTCAACGGTACTGTGATTCTCGACACCGATCTGAGCAAGCTTCCTGACCCCTATCCCGACCATCCCGGGCTGCACAACAAGACCGGCTATATCGGTTTCCTCGGCCACGATTCGGCGGTCGAGTTCCGCAACGTGCGGATCAAGCGGCTCCGGTAGCGGAGTGATCTACCGCCACGGCCGCCTGGGCATCGATTCGCTGGGATACAAGGCGTTGGGCGTTGGGCTCGGGTTTTCCCGCGGCGGAACGGCCGACTGGCGCTGATCCGCGGTTCGGATCGGCGCTACCGCGGCCGGATCGGCCTGCGACGGCTGGCTGCCGGCGATTGCCCGTTCGGCCGACGGGGTGTCCCGGTAGTATCGGGTGGTCTCTTCGCTGACCAGCCGTAGATCGAGCGGCTTGCAGTGGACCTCGGCGCGGAAGATGTGGTTGCCCGATTCGGTGGCGGTGGCACGTATCTTCAGCACCACCTTGCCACCGGCTGCGATGGTCGGAATCGCGTTGAAGGCGACCTGGCCCGAGGCCAGACGGTATTGCGCGCCCTCGGCTGACCGCGGCTCGATGCCTTCGGAGAAGTAGGCAACGACGTCCACGTTCTCGGCGTGCTTCGTGCCGCGATTGTGAATGGTCATCTCATAGACGGCTTCTTGGCCGACTGGCACTGGCCCGGCAGGGTCCTTGACCTCCATCGCCAAATCGGCAATGGCTTCCACCCGGGTAGTCGCGCCGGCCGTGGCGGTCAAATCGCCGGGGGCGGTGGAGATCACATCCATCCGCGCCGCGCCGGGCAGGCCGAGGCTGCACTGGAGATTGAAATCCTTCTTCTCGCCGGGCGCCAAGTACTCGACGGTCCAGGCCACCTTGCTGCCGCCGGCTTCCTGGCGAGCGTCGTCGACGCCGGAGACATACTTCGCTCCGGCCGGCAGATTCACCGCCACATCGACGTTCTCGGCCGCCGCGGTCCCGGGGTTGCTCACCTGGATCCGATACCCGGCCACGCCGCCGACATACTGCATACCGGGACCGTCGATCTCGATCTGCAACGCCGCTCGACGGACGAACACCTGCTCGGCCAACTCGGCACGCACCCCATTATCGCCGCGCACCTCGATTTGAATTTCCAGGTCGCCGATCTGCCGGGCCGTCAACTCCAATTCCAGCGTCTTCTGCTTGCCGGCGGCCAAGGTGCCCAGCGGGTGGGTGACCGGTTGGATGCCACCGCTTCCCAGCGGCATCAGTTGCAAAATCAGGTTTTCGGCCGCGCCGGTCCCCTCATTGGCAATCTGCAGCTTGAATATCTCGTCCTCGCCGTAGAGCACCTCGCTGGGGCCATCGACGCTAATGGCAAGCTTCGGTTCTTGAACCTCAATCATCGCTTGCGAGGCGACCGGCTGGTAGTCCCAGCGCACGGCCAGATCGAACGGCCGGCTCTCACGCGGAATGATCTGCAGCACGAGCCGCTCGCGACCGTCGGCCGGCATGTGCGGAATCGTCCACCGCAGCACCCGACCGGACCCGTCGTCCGTCGTCATATCCGGAGTGCCCGCCGTCGGCTCGGTGCCCAGCACGTCGGCCCACTCGGGCAGGCTGATCCGCACAACCACTTCGTCGGCCCCAACCTCGCCGCGATTGCGGATCGCCACGGCGTACGTCGACTGCTTGCCGACCGAAATTTTGCGCGGCCCGAAGGTCTGAACATCGAGGATCGGGCTCTTGTGCTCGAACAGCACCTCTCTCCCCTTGGCTACCCCGGCTGCAACACCCAGCGGCGCGGCAAGCCGATGGGCCGAATCGTCCGACACGGGCTCGACCCGGCGGGCCAACGCGGGCGTCGGCGCGTTGTCGGCGATCGCCGGCGTCTCGACCGCGGGCTCTTCCGGCATGGCTCGGTCGGACAAGGCGGGCGACTGCTGAACATTGACCTGCGTTTCCCGCTGAGAATCGCTCGGCATATCGAAGGCCGAATTGCGGAAGGCATTGAGCCGCTCGTGCAGGGAGGTTCTCGTCGAACGCGTGCTTCCAGCGCGGGCAGACGGTCTGGGACTGTCGGCAGCGGAATCGGCCAGCGGTGAGCGGCGCGTGGCGATCGGCTCGCGAGTCACGATGGCGCGACGCTCGGCGGTCGACGGCGCCGCAGCCCGGCCGGACGAAATACGCTCGGTCGGACGTGCGCGATAGATGCTCGACGAGGCCGTCGGCGGTTGCGTGGCTTCGAACTCCCCGGCGTCACCAGCGGTCCGGCCGGCCACGCTGCCCGCCCGAGGTTGCATCGTATAGACGCGTCGAGAAGGGGCCGCGGCAGGTACTCGCGTCTCCGCGTGCAGGTCGGAACGCTTGGGCAATATACCGCCGATAAGAGATCGACCCATGTCACCCACCTGATCGATGAGCGACTTGTCGTTATCCTTGGGTGAAGACCGCTGGGGCGAAGAATCGCGCCGGCCATAGATCGCAGAAGCAGGAGTCGGATGGTAGCCCTGGGCCGGGGCTGTCGACTCTCCCGCCCAAACCAAGCCAATTGCCAAAGTTGCCAGAAGACTCTTCTCTATCATGCTCTCTCTCCACGCGGAGTTATCGGCGAACGATCTACCCCCTCATCCTGCCGTATCGGTAGAAACGGTCTCGCGGGTTCAATGAAATTCGAGGATTTTGCGGAAAGCGTTGAATGGGAAGTATGGGAGATTGAGGCAGGGCATGTCTTGGGCAAAAAGGCCGCGATAAACTACAATAGAGAACATGGAGTGAATGCGGCGTTTTCATGGATGAACCATCCCGAATTCGACCCGAGAAACCACCGGAGGCACACTCCATGCGACGTTGTATTCTGCCGTTGTCGATGGTCCCAATGCTGCTGCTCTGTTCGGTCGCTTCTGCCCAATTCCGCCAAGCCGACCCGGAAGGTCCTCCGACGGGGGAAACCAAAGTCCAGCGGATGCAGGCCGGGATCACCGTTCGGGCGGTCGGTGGGCCGTGCCGAGGGCTGGTCGGCTACATGGCCGTCCCGACCGACTGGCCGGAGCAGCAGGTGCAGATCGTCGAGGAGGACGTTTCCCCGTCGGCGAACGTCAGCTACCAGATGGTCGACGGCATGGCCAAGCAGATGAGTGTGCGATTCCCCTACTTGGCCGCCGGCGAGGAGGCCCACGCGATGATCACCTTCGAGGTCCGCCGCAGCACGGTCCTGCCTCCGACCGACACCGAGCGGTATATGTTGCCCGACAAACGAACGCTGGAGATCGACGTGCGTCGCTGCCTGGGCGAAAGCCCGAAGATCGAGACCCGCGACCGGCGTATTCGCGCGTTGGCCCGGGAGATCGGCGCCGACGCGCCGAACGCTTGGTCCCGGGTCGAGGCGATCTACGACTGGGTTCGCGAGAATGTGGAGTATAAGAACGGGCCACTGAAGGGGGCCGTTGCGGCGTTGGAGGACAAGACGGGCGACTGCGAGGAGCTGACGTCGCTGTTTATCGCCATTTGCCGTGCGGCCGACATCCCGGCGCGGACCGTCTGGGTCGAGGGGCACTGCTATCCCGAGTTCTACCTGGCCGACGCCGAGGGCACGGGGCACTGGCTCCCCTGCCAGGCGGCCGGCACACGCTCGTTCGGCGGCATCCCCGAGCTTCGGCCGGTGCTCCAGAAGGGCGACAACATCCGCCCCTCCTACAATCGCCGCGACCGCCAACGATATCTGGCCAACCACCTGGGCGGTACCGGCGGCCGGCCGCAGGTCCGGTTCGTCCGGAAGATGCTCAACGATTGACCGGGGGAATCGGCGAGGGCCGGGCGTTTTTTGGGAAATCGATTTTCTCGACGCCCCAATGCCGCGTGTTGCGGGCGTTTTCCGCAGGCGCGAGTCATCCTAATGTCTTGTAGAGCAAGGACTTGCGTTTCTGGCATTTTTTCGCCGGCTGCGTCGGAATTTGGGGCCCCCGAATTATGTATCCTCGCCACACCAAGTTGTAAGTCCTTTTAGGGAATGTCGTTGCGCTGGAATGTTGCCCAGAGTTCTTCGGCGATTCTCGGGCGTCGGTAGCGAAAAGATGCCGTTGGCCGTGCGTCGCCGGTCGTACTCCCCCTTTATCACCGCGAGTTACGACGCGACTTCGGTCGTCGTGGCCGTGCCTCCGGTGCCCGACTCCGGCCGTTTTGGTTGCCGGAAGGCTCATTGTTCGGGCGACATGACCACCCCTCGCACCTACTGAATCGCAGCCGTTTTGGGTGAAAATCGCCCCAAAGTGGCTCTGGAAACGCATGCATCGAATGGGGGAGTTGAGAGTTGAGAGAAAGGTGACGGGAAGGAGCAAGGACCAGGGTACAAGGGCCAATAACCAAAGGGGGGGGCTTCCGTCGGTCTTCCAACGCTGCCTCTCTCAACTTCACTCAACTCTCAACACTCAACGCTCAACTCTCCCACCGATCAGCGCCTCGGCAGGTTGACCTCTTGGGGCGAACGGGGTAGAAAAGGGGTTACGCCCCGGGGAGGCGGCCACCCAGGTCACTGCCGCGCAGGCGGGAACCCCGTGGCTATCCGCGCCCCGC
>Ga0180434_10003260_pt1 | contig 20814 bp, 16 predicted proteins | sample SS_ome_7_FD_132453 | JGI IMG/M metagenome (GOLD analysis project Ga0180434, IMG submission 132453) | Hypersaline lake sediment archaeal communities from the Salton Sea, California, USA - SS_1_D_2 metaG | ecosystem: Environmental > Aquatic > Non-marine Saline and Alkaline > Hypersaline >...
ACTGGTGGATCTGCTTGACCGGCCGGAGGAGAACACTGAGGTGCGAGCCTCCCGCACCGCGATGTTGGCCCATCCACAAGTGCAGGAGATGATTGTTGAGGCTGCCGCCTGGCCTGGCTACGCTCTCAAGCGACACAATGACGCCCGGCATCCCATCTACAAATTCAGCACGCTGGCCGATTTCGGCGTGCGTGCTGACGACCCTGGCATGGCCGCTGGCATTGAGGCCGTGTTAGCCCATCAGTCGCCGGAGGGTGCATTCCAAATCCCGATGAACATTCCCGAGTCGCGCGGCGGGACCGGCGAGGATACGTGGACGTGGATGCTGTGCGACGCCCCCACCCTGCTTTACGCGCTGCTTGCTTTCGGACTAGGCGACGACGAGCGCGTGCAGCGAGCAGTAGAACACCTGGTCGGGCTGTTAGACGTTAACGGCTGGCGCTGCCGGGCGGCCGCATCGGAGGAGGGCAAGATATTCAGAGGCCCAGGCCGCAAAGTCGATCCCTGTCCCATCGTCAACGTCTACGCGCTGAAGGCATTATCTCAAATACCTGAATTGCTCGACAGTCCCGCCACGCGCGCAGGCACCGAGATGCTCCTCTGGCATTGGGAACACCAGACCGAACGCAAGCTCTACCTGTTCGGGATCGGCACTGATTTTCGCAAGCTCAAATATCCCTTCATCTGGTACGATATCCTGCACGTGATGGACGTGCTCAGCCGCTTTCCGTTCGTCTATGTTGATACTCGCTTCCAAGAGATGGTTGAAACGATCATCGTTCAAGCTGATGAAGATGGACGGTACATTGCTAGTTCGATGTATCGTGTCTGGAAGGGTTGGTCCTTCGCTGATAAGAAGAATCCTTCGCCGTGGCTCACCTTTCTAGTGCTGCGAATACAACAGCGGATAGAGCAAGCAATTGTTTAGTACTGGCATTTAATCACCAAAAGGCCGAAGGATTTCCACTATCCTTCGGCCTTTGACGCTGCTCTACTTGTTCACCAAGACTCCTCACATCATTCGTATAATCTATTTATCCGTCAAAGAAACCAACAACAGAAAATATCGCCCCTTATTTGCTACGCGAATAAGGGGCAGAGACACTCCCACTCACTTGATTTAACGCGTAGTTTGTGATAGGATTAGGATATGATGAACAAACAATTTATGGAAATAGAACATACTGCCGACATTGCCATTCGTGTCTGGGGGCGCGATCTGGCTGAGTTGTTTGTCAACGCCGCCTACGGTATGGCCTGCCAATTGACCGATCCCGATGACGTTTCTAAAACCCTAAAGCGCAAAATTGAGTTGGAAGCCGACGACGCTGAGGTGCTGCTGGTCACCTGGTTGGGAGAACTGCTCTACCTGGGGGAGCAAGACGATTGCGTATTTACCAGTTTTGACATGCTGGAGATCACACCAACCCACCTGCAAGCTATCGTCCAGGGAGGGCTGGTGCAAGAGCATCTAGCACACATCAAGGCAGTCACATTCAGCGAGTTGGAAATTGTACAGGACGATGAAGGCTATGAGACCATCGTTGTATTCGACGTATGACGAGGATAGGAGAAGAGAAATGACACAAAAAAGCAGTTTTCGCCAAGCAGACGATTACATCTGGGAATTGCCCAAAGATTTTCGGGACGATATGCGCGTGCCAGCGCGACTATTTGCCGACAAAGAACTCTTTGATGAAGCCTTTCGCGACCGCACGGCAGAGCAATTGATAAACACCGCCACCCTACCCGGCATCGTCAAGTATGCTATGGCTATGCCGGACTTTCACCAGGGATACGGCTTTCCCATTGGAGGTGTGGCAGCTATGCAAGCCAATACCGGCGTGATCTCCCCTGGAGGTGTTGGATATGATATCAACTGCGGCGTGCGACTCCTGGGTACACACCTGGAGCAGGAAGAAATCGAGCCATACCGAGAAGATCTTATGACAGCCATTTACCGAGCCTGTCCCAGCGGCGTAGGCGGTAAAGGGCGCGTGCGCGTCTCTGAACAAGAACTGAACGAATTGTTGACGCAAGGGGCAACGTGGGCGCTGAAACGGGGCCTGGCGCGTAAAGAGGACGTAGCCCACACGGAGGAGCAAGGCTGTCTGCCTGGGGCCGATCCCAGCAAAGTCAGTAACCGGGCCAAAGAACGAGGGCAGCCGCAGGTAGGCTCGCTGGGCGCCGGCAATCACTTTCTCGAACTCGATGTGATCACCGAGATCTATGATCCGGAAGTAGCAGAGACCTTCGGTCTGCGGGAAGCTCAGGTAGTGGTGCAGATCCACTGCGGCTCGCGGGGCTTTGGTCACCAAGTCTGTGACGACTATGTAAAAAGTTTGCAGTCGGCGGTAAAAAAATACAACATCCAACTACCTAACCGTCAATTGGTCTGCGCCCCCATAGATTCCTCGGAGGGACGAGATTACTATGGCGCGATGGCCTGCGCGGTCAATTATGCCTTTGTCAACCGGCAGGTGCTGGCGATGGGCGTGCGCGAGGCCTTTGAGCAAGTGCTCGTGGGCAAGGTGAAGGACTTTGACCTATTCCAGGTCTATGACGTGGCCCACAACATCGCCAAGTTCGAGCAGCACGAGGTGGATGGGCGACAGATGAAACTATGCGTCCACCGCAAGGGAGCTACTCGCGCCTTCGGGCCTGGCTACGAAGGTCTGCCCGCCGACTATCGTGACGTGGGGCAACCGGTACTGGTGCCTGGCTCGATGGGCACGGCTTCCTACGTGCTGGTGGGCACACAGAAGGCGATGGAGTTAACCTGGGGATCGTGTTGCCACGGAGCCGGGCGCGTGATGAGCCGCACCAAAGCCCGCAAAAAAGTCCGAGGGCACGATTTGAGGAACAAGTTGGAACACCAGGGCATCGTCGTCCGTGCTCAAAGCAACAAGGGGCTGGCCGAAGAAGCGCCCCAGGCCTACAAGGATGTCAGCCACGTGGTCGAGGTAGTGCACAACCTGGGCATCGCCCGCAAGGTGGCCCGCCTGGAACCATTGGGCGTGATCAAAGGATAGATTTGGAACAGCGACCACTGAGAATGCCCGACTATCGCGCGATAGTCGGGCATTCATTCTCTCTCCAAGATCAGCGAGCCTTTACACACCCTCCTCTTGATTGGCTCCTAGCGCCTCAGTCAGTTGACCATGCACATCAGCCGGGAGTGGCTTGAGGCTTCCAGGGCCTCGCAACCATGCCTTTACCTTCTTGCGGTAAAAAGCTGGCACCGGAGAATCGTCGGCCTCCAGGGTGACGTCAGGGCTAACAAAGACAATGGTGGCCCGTACAGGCACCTCCACGCCGGGCAGGAGCTTGTCCAGATAGCGCTCCAGTTTGCGCACCTGCTGCTCAGCTTCAGTGTGAGGAGCGACGATCCCCTCCTGACCAGCAAGCTGCCGGAAGAATTTACCCCGTTGGTGATGTTTCCACTTGCCTCCCTCATAGCTCACCCGCCCCTCCTGAGGTTTGACCACAAAGACGGTGCATCCACCAGGCTCCAGCAAGACGTGGGGAACCGGAAGAACGTACTGGAAAAGCACGTGGCGATGATCCAGTCCCTTGAGGATCTCCACCAGCGCAGCGTGATGAGCCAAAGGGCCAACGTAGCGACCAGAGAAAAAACCGCCCACTGTGGAGAAAGTAAAACCGAGCGTCATGCTCACCAACATCAGCACGAGCCATTCCGGTCTCACAACAGAGATGACCAGTCCGATCACCAAGGCCGCCAGTCCGGCCAACGTCATATACTGGCCGATGGAACTCAACATACGGATGCGGCGCTCATTGCGAATAACGCGCATGCTATCCCTCGAAACGGCTCAACACCAGGCAGGCGTTCTGCCCGCCCAGACCAAAGGAGTTGGAAAGCGCGACACGCACGTCGGCTTTACGCGCTCCCTCCGGCACATAGTCCAGGTCGCACTCTGGGTCCGGGTTTTCCAGGTTCATCGTCGGGTGTATCACTCCCTCCTCAATAGTCAAGACACACGCGGCAGCTTCGATCGCGCCAGCGCCTCCCATCGCGTGACCGATCATAGACTTGGTCGAACTAATGGGAACCTGATACGCCTGTTCGCCAAAGACGTGTTTGATCGCCAAGGTCTCGATGGGATCGTTGATCGGCGTGGCGCTGCCGTGGGCATTGATATAGTCCACTGCCGCCGGGGTCAGGCCTGCGTCCTCCAATGCCCAACGCATCGCCCGGATGGCTCCCTTCCCCTCCGGGTCCGGCTGTGCCACGTGAAAGGCGTCGGATGAGGACGCGTGCCCCAGCACCTCGGCGCGAATAGGCGCCCCTCGCTCCTGCGCGTGTTCCAACGATTCCAGCACCAACACCGCCCCACCCTCGCTGAGGACAAAACCATCCCGGTCGACGTCGAAGGGACGGCTGGCCCGTTCCGGCTCATCGTTGCGGCTGGAAAGCCCTCGCATGGCACAGAAACCGACGATGGCGGCAAAGTGAATCACCGCCTCCACTCCACCGCAGAACACCATGTCGGCTGCGCCCCGGCGGATGAACTCGGCGGCCTCTCCCACAGCCTGAGTGCCCGTCGCGCAGGCCGAAACGACTGTGCTGATAGGCCCTCTGGCGCCAGACCAACAGCTCACGTGATGGGAGGGCATGTTCACCAACAATGAAGGAGCGCTGAAGGGACTGACACGCTTTAACCCTTTGTTACGATATGTATCCACCGCCTCGATCGCGCGCTCGAATCCCCCCAGTCCACATCCAACCAGCACCCCGACACGCTCCTCATCGGCCAGCGGCAGGCTCAGTTTGGCATCCTCCAGCGCCATCTGGGCCATCGCGATGGCCACCTGCGAGCAACGCGACATGCGCCGTGCTTCTTTGAAATCAATGTATTGCGTGGGATCAAAATCTTTTAATTCGCCCGCGATCCGTACGGGAAGATCCGATGCGTCGAACTGGGTGATCGGGCCAACACCAGAACGATTGGCCAGCAATCCCTCCCAGGTTTCTTCCAGCGTCAATCCAAGAGGCGTCATCGCCCCCATACCGGTAATGACAACACGCTTATGTTTCTTCACGTTCACTCCTTTACCAACCCGCTACGAATCGCTTTTACCACGTCCCCTTGCACCGCCCTGCGCGCCTGCCCGATAGTGTTCTTGATCGCCAGCGCGTTCGAGCGCCCGTGACCGATAGTCACCACGCCGTTCACGCCCAACAAAGGCCCGCCGCCCACCTCGAAGGGATCGACCCGCCGTGCCACGCGACGGAAAGCGGGCTTGGCCAACAGCCCTCCCACTGCCGTCAAGGGACTGGCTTGAATCTCGTCGCGAATGAGGCCGACCAGCATTTTCGTCGCGGCCTCGAGTGTCTTGACAAAGATGTTGCAGTCAAAGCCATCGGCGACGACGACGTCAGCATGACCGGCTACCGCCTCCTTGGGCTCAAAATTGCCGATAAAGTTCAATTCCGAATCGGCCAACAGCTTGTACGTCTCTTTGACCAAGGCGTTTCCCTTGCCCTGCTCTTCGCCATTGGAAAGGAGCGCCACCCGCGGCCGGTCGCAACCCAACACAATTCGCGCAAAGGCAGCGCCCATCACCGCGAACTGAAAGAGGTGTTCGGGCCGACAGTCGGTATTGGCGCCAATATCGAGCGCGATGACGTGACCGGTGGGAAAAGGCAAGATCACGGCCAGCGCCGGCCGCTTCACGCCCCGGATGCGTTTCAGTGTGTGCAAGGTAGCCACGGCCAGCACGCCGCCTGTATTGCCGACGCTCACAAAGGCGTCGGCCTTGCCGTCGCGCACCAGGTTCATCCCCACGTGCATCGAGGATCGTTCCTTCTCCCGCGCCGCCCAGGCTGGCTCGTCGTCCATCTCGATGACCTGCGGGGCGTCCACGATCGTTAGCTCGAGTCCAGTTGCATCGTGGCGGGCCAGCTCCCGCCGGATCACCTCTTCCTGCCCGACGAGAATAATCTCATCCTCCTGCCACGTCTGGGCCGCCATCACCGCCCCCGCGACGTCGGGGACGGGATAGTCGTCTGAACCCATCGCATCCAGTACAATCTTCACTCATCTACTCCTTCTGTATCGTAATCATAATGGGCTGATTTTACCCCGACTTGGCATGTTGTGCAAGGCAAATCTTTTTTGCGCATTCGTCACCCTGAGTGGAGCGCAGCGGAATCGAAGGGTCTCTCATCTCGCCAACGTGAGATTTCTCGACTTCCTACGGTCGCTCGAAATGACGCTTGGCAGGCCAGTTGTTCCAGCATCTACTGCTTTCGAGCTTCCAGTTCGGCGATTCGAGCATCCAGGCTCGCTTGCTCTTCGGCTGATGCGAGATCTTTGGCCGCCTCCACTTCCTTGATAGCGTCATCGATCCGCCCGGCGCCCGCGTACACGTCGGCCAAATCGAGGTGGGCGCTCATTATCAATTTGTCCAAGTATTGCTTGAAGGTGAGGCTCATATCTGCGGCCTGCTGATAATAATCCAGGGCCAACTCGAGCCGTTCAGTCGCCTCCCCTGGCTCGGTCGCCGCGCTCGCCCAACGTTGGTGCAGCTCTCCCAGGTTGATGTAGTGTTCGGGATCGAGGGGGCTGATCTCCCTGCCTTGCTTGAGTGTCTCCGAGGCCCTTTGGAACAAAATCTCCGCCTGGCCCCCATCCCTCATCCTGGCCATACTCAAATACGCCCGGCCCAGCCGGAGGTAGTAGCGATCCTGGCCCGGCATAAGCTCTACAGCCCGATTGTAGAGCGCGAGTCCCAGCTCCCAATTCTCATATCCCACCATCGCATTGGCCGCTTTGAAGTAGATGTCGGCTCTTAACACATTGAGATTGGTCGCTGCGACAACCAGCACGACGACCACGGCCAGAGCGGCGTAAAGCCACCAATTGGCTCCGCACCAGAGCGCGCTCGGAAGGGGGACATCGCTGAACAAGCTCGCGGCGATGGCAAAGATCCCGAGACCAAAACAGAGATAATGGACGATCACAATGATCGACAGGTTCTGAGAAGGCGGCAGGCTGATCAGGTGAAAGGGAAAGACGAGCAGGAAACAGAGCAATGAAATCGAGAGACAGATGATCAGCGAGTTTCCCCAATTGCCCTTATCCTGCCGTTGGGGGTCTGTGATCGCGACAACGCTGGTCAGCAGCCAAACGAGTAGAAAAAGCACCACCGTCATAAAATCCGCCCGGATGTCGAACTTTTGAAAGATCAAACTGAAACCCATCGTGATCAGGATCAGTCCGATGGACAGAGAATAAAACAAGAGAGAACCAGAAAGCCGCGTACTGAAACGCAATCCTTGCCCGTCGCGAGCCGCTTTCCTGAGTCTCGCTTTTTTCCGCCTGCTTCTATCCCGCCCGGTGGAAACAGGCCGGCTCTCTGAGTTGGCCAGCACGCGCTCGCCCTGAAGCGAGAGGCCAACGACGAGCATCAACGCAATCAAGATCCAAAAGTAGGTTTGCAATGTGGTGACGGCGATGCCGGTCTGGCTCTCGATAAAATGAGCCACGATGGCAGAGAACAAAGCCAGCACCAACAGGTAACTGCTCTCATCCTGTCCCGCTTTTATTCGCGTGCTGAAAAGATACCCGATCACGTACATGACCAGGGCCGCCAGCATACCGAACGGTACGCCCAACCCGATGAACTTCAGCGTGCCCGTTAGCTGCCAGGGGAGCCACAGGCCAAGAATCCCCCCACCAGCCAATAGAGCGATGAATAGCTTTTGTTGACGGGGATTCGCGATCAAGCCCAACCACTTTAGCCCGTAATAGAACACGCTGCCAAACAGCAGGAGATAAGAACCAAGACCGACGAGACCTGTGGTTACCAAAGCATCGAGCGCCACATTATGACAACGATCTACTGCTCTGAGATTTTCTGCCAGGTCCATCAGCTCCGGCGACACAAAGGGGTAGTGAGCGACGGCCATCGTCTCTGGCCCATATCCGAGGATCGCGCGCAAAGGCTGAGCCAGGCTCATATCTACGGCGATCTCCCAAAACACAGCACGGAACTGGAAGCTTTCGCCTCCCACGATCCTGCTCAACCGTTCAATGAAAGGGACCTTTTGAAGCGCAGCCAAAGGGGTATTGGGTAGATTCAGCACAACCAGAAAGAGGCCCAACAAAATAGCCAGACTGACTACCGTCAACCCCAGTCTCCTTTTGCCTTTGAGAACAGCCCACAGGAGAAAGAAGAAAAACAAACCGCCAACGAGACCCAAAAACGGCCCGCGGCTCTGAGTAAACAGCAGGCACAATAACTGAGCAATCAGAAGGAGCAGGTAGAGCACCGTCGAGATGAGATGAACAGCGCGTTCCTTGTGACTGGCGCGGTATCGCGAAAAAGAGACCCAAAGCTGCCGCATCGTCAACGGGATCACCATGATCAGATAAGCGGCCATAGAGATGGCGTTACCCACCGAAGAGACGACCCGCCCGGCAATATCCTGACCCCAGGGTATGGGATCAAAGCCATAACGCTGGAACAGACCGTAGAGCGTGACTGGCAGACTGGTCAGCAGGATGACGGTCACGAGCCGCTCCACCTGCTCCCGCGTGCGCAAGTTCTGCCCAACCAGGAAAAAGATCGCGATGTAAGAGAGCATCGTGTAGGTGCCCTGGGAACGGCGATAGGAACCCAAAAAGCTGACGCGGGGCCAAACCGAGGTAAAAGAGGACAGCAGATAGACGACGACCAGCGCCACGGTCGGCAACACGAAAGGTGAAACCAGAAAATTCCTCATCCTTTGGGCAAGAGCCAGCCTCGTCCCCTGTCCTTTCTCGCGTTTCCGCTGCTCCACCATCTTGATCGCCCAGGCCAACACCATCAACAGGGCAATGGAGCGCAACAGGCACACCTTGCTCATTTGAGAGACCCGCTCCAGGAAGATGTTGAAACGCAGGGGCACGATGATGATCGCGGCCAGCCAACCAGCCTCAATAAGCTTGTCGCAAAAAACAGTCAGTTTGGTCGTTTGCACAACATTTTCCTTCACGCTAAAGCCTCCTCAATGCTTTCAGTCGCTGGCCGATAGGTAGGTACAATTTCCCGCATCTTGGCCCGAATGCGCTCCGCGTCTCCCTCTCGCGCCAGATCCTCCAGCTCGCGCAGGTGGCGAGACAATGTGTCGCCATCCCAGGAGTTATTTCCATACGCGACGAGGATCTTTTCGTGCCTGGTATGGCGGGGTTCCTCGCCCTCGGCGAACAAGACTTCGCTCAACTTTTCGCCCGGACGGGGAGCAGTAAAGACAATTTCGATGTCGCGCCCCGGCTCCAACCCGGAGAGACGGATCAGCTCTGCGGCCAGATCCACGACGCGCACCGGTTCTCCCATATCCAGGACAAAGATCTCCCCACCCTGCCCCGTGGGAGCGCGCCCCAACGCAGCCGCCTGGATGACCAATTGCACCGCCTCAGGAATCGTCATAAAGAAACGCGCCATCTCCGGGTGGGTCACCGTGATCGGCCCTCCGGCGGCGATCTGGCGTTGAAAGAGCGGCACCACGCTGCCCTGGCTGCCCAGCACGTTGCCGAAGCGCACGGCTACGTAGGCCTGTCCGGTACGGCGGGCGACATCCTGCACCTGAAGCTCGGCCAGCCGCTTGGTGACCCCCATCACACTCACGGGGTTGACCGCCTTGTCGGTGGAGATAAAGACGAAGCGAGCCACGTCGTGGGCCACGGCGGCCCTCAGCAATCTCTGCATACCAAAGACGTTATTCATCACCGCCTCAGCCACGTTATCGTCGTTCTCCATCAATGGGACGTGTTTGTGAGCCGCGGCGTGAAAGATCACCTCTGGCCTGTAACGGGCAAAGAGCGTCAGCAGTCGCTCATAGTCCCGAACATCGGCGATGAGGGGCTGTGTATCCAGGCGAGGAAACTTTTCCCGCAGCTCCCACACCATGTGGTGAATACTGTTCTCACCGTGTCCGAGCAGAAGCAATTGCCGGGGTTGATACGAGGCGATCTGCCGACACAACTCGGCGCCGATGGACCCACCCGCCCCTGTGACCATCACCGCTGCACCAGAAAGGTAACGGTCCGCCTCCGTCCCCTCAATCTGTACCGGCTCGCGACGCAAAAGATCCTCGATGCGCACCTCGCGCACTTGCTTGACGCTCACCTGGCCGGAGATCAACTCGTAGATGCCGGGGATGGTCTTGTAGGCCACGCCAGCTTCCTGGCACAGAGCGACCACCTCGCGGATGGCCCGGCCCGGCGCGGTGGGGATGGCGATGATCACCTCATCCACCTGCCCCTCGCGGGCCAGACGCGGAATGTCCTGCCGCGTGCCCTGCACGAGCACACCGTGGATCGTCATGCCGACCTTGGCACGGTTATCGTCCAGCAGACCGACCGGCACGAGTCCCAGGCCGGGGTTCGCCTGCATCTCGCGCACGATCATCGCGCCCGCATCGCCGGCCCCCATCACCAGCACGCGCCGTCTCTCCAGCGGGCTGCCTTTCAGGGGATCGTCACGCCAGTATCCCGACAGTGGGCTGAAAGCCAGCAGTCGCACGGCAAAGCGCGTCCCGCCGACCAGAGGGAGGCTGACCAACCAGTCGAGGATGGGGATGGAGCGAGGGAGGGGTCTAAACTCCCACACGAAGGAGGCGAGCGAATACACCAGCAGCGCCGCCACCGCCGTGCCGGTCAGCGTCGCCAGGGCAATGTTGATCAATTCGTTGGCGCTGGCATACCGCCAGTAGCGGCGGTAGAGACCGTACAGGTAAAAGATCGCCGGTTTGACCAGCGCCGCCAGCGCCGCAAAGACGAGGATGGTGCGTGTGTAGGAGCGCAGGCCAGAGGGGTCAAGTCGGAGCAAGAAGCTGATCAGGACGGCCAGAGGCATCAGCAACACGTCAGCGATGAAAAAGTAGCGGTTGCGGATCGGCAGGTATTTGCGAGGTTCGTTGGTATGCTTCATCATGGATCGCCCGTTTCAACGTTGGATGGCTGCCGTTATCGTCTTGCAGACATAGTCCACCTGTGCCTCCGTCATCACGCTCGAGAAGGGCAGGGCCAGACAGGTATCCCCCGCTTTCTCTGTGACAGGAAAGTCGCCCCGCTGATAGCCAAACTTTTCCACGTAAAAAGGTTGCAGATGAATCGGCGTGAAATAAGGCCGCGAGGGAATCCCCTGTGCCTTCAATTGTGCCATCACCCGATCTCGACCAACCTCCGACGCGAGGCGCACCACGTACACGAACCAGCTCATACGGGTGGTGTTCGGCCCGATATACGGGACGCGCACGCCTTCGACGTCCGCCAGTCGCTCGTTGTACCACGCCGCCACCTGTTCCCGTCTGGCCAGCAACTCGTTAATTCGCTTTAGTTGCGAGACGCCCAACGCCGCGCTCATCTCGTCCAGCCGATAGTTGTAGCCCAGGCGGGTGTGGCGAAGCCAGGCGTCAAAGATGTCGCGGCCTTGATTGCGCAAACTACGGAACAGACTCGCCCACGCCTCGTCGTCGGTGACGAGCATGCCCCCTTCGCCGGTGGTCATCTGCTTGTTGGGGTAGAAAGCAAATACGGCCACGTCGCCCAGCGTGCCCGCTCTGCGCCCCCTGTACTCGGCGCCAATGGCCTCGCAGGCATCCTCAATAATGACTAACTTGTGACGGTCGGCCACCTGGCGGATGGGATCCATATCGGCCGGCTGGCCGAAAACGTCCACAGGCAGTATAGCTTTAAGACGGCAAATGTCAAATTTCGCATGGGAAAGGGCGGGAGGAAGCCAATGGCTTGCGGCGTCGCCGCCCTGAGCCAGGTCGTCGGCCACCGCGGCTACCAGCGCCGGGTCAATGGTAAGCGTGTGTGGGTCAACGTCCACGAACAGAGGGAAGGCACGCTCAAAGAGGACGCAATTAGCCGAGGAGACGAAGGAAAAGGGCGTGGTGATGACTAGATCGCCCTCCTCGACTCCGGCGGCGATGACGGCCAGGTGCAACCCGGCGGTGCCGCTGGAGACGGCGACGGCGTGACGCGCTCCAACGTAATCGGCAAAGCGTTCCTCGAAGTCGACGAGGTGCGGGCCGAGGCTGAGGTAGCGGGTTTGCAAGACATGGTTGACCGCGGCGATGTCGGCGTCGGTCAGATCGGGGGAGGACATGGGAATGGATTTCATCTCGTTCAGGGTCCCTGACAAGTTAAAGATGTTCATTCTGCCATCTGGTGCTGGCACTGGCGCCATTCGTTTATGATGTAAGGTCTCTTACCTGATGGCAGGGGGGGGATCTGCTCGACGTAGCTAAATTCAAGCTCAGCATCGGTGCCCAGAATATCGAGCAAACGACAGCGTATCAGTTCTTCCTGATGAAACGATGGCAAAGCACAAAGCCTAAATTCATAAGACCTCTCCCCCTTCTGTACAAACTGATACTGCCTAACGCCTTCCACACCTCCCCTCGCAGCAACAATCGCAAAAGGCGAAATTCTCTGGCCGCCCGTTCCAACTATTTCCTCAATGCCTCTTCCCTCAATTCTCTGCAAGGTTGGCCCAGGTAAGCCACAGGAGCAAGCGTTGCCCGATACAGCCAGATCACCGGTATCGTATCGGATAAGAGGCATCGCGTGAGAAAACAGATCTGTGACGACAACGTGCCCCAACTCACCCGGTGGGACTGGTTTGTCACCATCCAATGGCAACAGTTCGGCGACATAGCTCGCGATGTTGAGATGATAACGGTTCATATGCTTACACTCGTGGGCCAAGACTCCTAACTCTGCCGTACTATATCGCCCCAATACTGGACAGTCAAACACCTGGCGAAGCGTTGCACGGCTACAATCGCTCAGTGACTCGGCCATAGTGATGATCGCCTCAAGATGAAAAGAATGGGGTCCGTCACCTTGTGCCTGACAGTATTCGGCTAAGGCACCAATAGCAGATGGATATCCAATGAGCATTCCTACCGTTTTTTGTAGCAGTATCTGTCTCTGAGTCTCTAACCACTCTTCGTCAAGGACAACTGGTTTCATTAGAATCTCGTTTTGTATAAAGAGGGTAAGCTTGCTCTTGATCTTGGTCCGTCTTGTACTTACATATCCATGTTTGTCCCCTACCTTGTAACCAGCCCAGCCGGAGAAGTAGATGACTTCCGCCTGCTGCCGTGTCTTTTTCTCCCTGGTGAGGTAAAAAGTCAAAGGCGTACCATAAGACCCGCTCGTCCTAATGGAAATCAGAGAGGACTTTTCATAAGCAGAGGAAAGGAACTCGTCATACCGCTCCCTGATAGTTCTCTTCTGCAGAACCGGGAACTCGCTCAACTCCCTGGCTCCCAGGAATTGGCGGTAATAGCTGGTGGTGCGGCAAGCGTGGTCAATGAGCGCACGAGTTCTTTGTCGAGTCAGAGCAAGCGTCGCGTCGGGATCTATGAACGCGCTCTCCAACTCCCGGACATGGCGCCTAACCGCCCCACCCTTCAGAAGATCGAGTCCCCAATATGCCGCACGTCTTATCACCACGACTCCTGATACCAGCCTTCGATTCGCTCTTTGATCGCCTGGGCCGGAACCCCGACCACCGTCACGTTGGAGGGCACGTCTTTCACCACCACCGCGCCAGCCCCCACAACGGACCAGTGGCCGACAGATTTTCTCTGGATGATCGTGCAGTTGGCCCCTATGTCGCAGCCCTCACCGATGTGCACCTCCCCGGCGATGCTGGCATTGGGTGCAACGGTGACGTAATCCTCAAGCACGGTGTCGTGGCCGATGGTGCAATTGTTGTTCAGAATCACGTGCTCGCCAAGCCTGGCGTCGGGCGAGATGAGCGCTCCCGCGTCAATGATCGTGCCGGGGCCGATTCCCACCCGCTGGCTTATCCAGGCCAGGGGATGCACCAGCGTGGTAAACCGTGTATGACCCACGCGCAACAGTTCCAGCGCTATCTTTCGCCGGTCGACCGAGCTGCCAATCGCCACCGTGACGGTGGTATGGGGGTGCTGCTCTAACCATTCCAGACTGCCCAACACCGGCAAGCCGTGCATCTGATCACCGTGACGCTCGCTGTTTTCGTCGAGAAACCCTATCAGATTCCAGTCACCGCCATCCTGGTTTATGTCTTCCACGATCTGACGAGTCTCGCGAGCAAAGCCACCGGTCCCAAAGATCACGATATCGTTCATCGTTCAAATTCTTTCTGCGATCTGCGCTGGCGCCATTCATTGATAATGACCGGCCTCTTGCCAGACGGTAGCGGCGGAATCTGTTTAACATAACGCACTTCCAGTTCAGCATCAGCACCCAGAATATCGAGCAACCGACGACGCACCAGTCCTTCCTGGTGAAATGACGGCAGAGCGAGCAGTCTTAGTTCATAAGACTTTTCACCCTTTTGTACAAACTGATACTGCATAATGTCTTCCACACCCCCTGACACGCCAATGAGCGTGAAGGGCATCAGCGCGAAAGGTGAAATTCTTTGACCATCCGTTCCAACAATCTCCTCTATGGCCCTCCCCTCAAGCCTTTGCAGTGTCGGCCCAGGTAAACCACAGGAGCAAGAATCGCCCAATGTGGCCAGATCACCGATCTCGTATCGGATAAGAGGCATAGCATGAGAGAACAAATCCGTGACAACCACACGCCCCAACTCACCTTGAGACACCGGCGCATCACTGTCCAATGACAACACTTCAACGACGTAGCTGGCGATGTTCAAGTGATGACGGCTTGCCCGGCTACATTCCTGGGCCAAGACCCCTGACTCCACTGTACTGTAGCGGCTTAGGACCGGGCAGCCGAAAACCTGGCGAACGATCGCACGGGTATGTTCATACAGCGACTCGCCTATCGTGATGACCGCCTTGAGAGCAAAAGATCGCGGCCCATCCCCCTTGGCCCGACAGTACTCAGCCAGAGCACAGATCGCAGACGGAAATCCAATGAACACCCTCACCCCTTTTTGTAACAGTATCTGCCTCTGTTTTTCCAACCATGCTTCATCAAGGATAACCGGGCTGACCAGGATTTCATTTTGCATGAAGAGAGTAACCTTGCTCTTGGAGGCATTCACTCTTACAAAAGCATGCTTGTCTCCAACCTCGTAACCAGCCCAACCTGAGAAATAGATGATTTCTGCATGCCGGCGCGCCTTTTTCTCTCGGGTGAGATAAAAATTCAAAGGAGTACCATAAGACCCACTTGTTGAAACGGGAATCAAGGATGACGGGTCATAGGCGGAGGAAAGGAACTCTCTGTGACGTTCTCTGATGGTCCTCTTCTGCAGAACCGGGAATTCTCTCAACTCTTTGGCCCCCAGAAACTGGTGATAATAGGCAGTCGTTCTGCAAGCATGGTCAATAAGTGCGCGAACTCTTTGCCGAGATTGCACCAGGGCTGCATCTTGATCTCTGAACGCGCCTTCCAACTCTCGGAGATGCCGCCTGACCGGACTGCCCTTTAGAAAATCGAGTCCCCAGTAGGCCATTCTCCTGATCATCCAGTCTCCTCGCGCCGGCGCCATTCGTTGATGACAAACGGCCGCTTACCCGAAGGCAGCGGGGGGATCTGCTCAACATAGCTCAATTTGAGTTCAGCATCGGCGCCCAGGACATCGAGCAAACACTGACGCGCCTGCTTCTTCTGATGAAACGACGGCAAAGTGACCAGCCTTAACTCGTAGGTCTTGTCCCCCTGTTGCACAAACTGGAACTGGACAATGTCGTCCAACTCCTTTAACGTGCCACTGATTGTGAAAGGCGATATCCTTTGACCATCTGTTCCAAACACTTCCTCGACGGTCCTGCCTTCAAGCCGCTGGAGTGTTGGCCCAGGCAAACCACAGGGGCAAATACCGCCCAATGCAGCGAGATCGCCGGTGTCGTATCGAATGAGCGGCATGGCGTGAGAGAATGGATCCGTGACAACGACGCGCCCCACCTCACTCGGAGAGACCGGTTTGTCGCCCTCCAATGACAGCACCTCGACGAGATAACTAGCGATGTTCAAATGATGATGACTCATGCGGTCGCACTCAGCGAACAAACGACATTCGTGGGCCAAAACTCCAAACTCCTCAGTGGCATAGCGACTCAAAACCGGACAGCCGAAAATCTGATGCAGTGTTTCTCGCGCGCGCTCGTTGAGCGATTCGGCCATCGTGATGATCGCCTTGAGATGAAAAGAGCTAGGAGTATCCCCCTTGGTCCGGCAGTATTCGGCCAGAGCGACAATGACATACGGAAATCCGATGAAAACCTCGATCCCCCCATGTAGCAGGAGCTGTCTCTCTCGTTCCAGCCACTCCTCATCCAGAACGGATGCTCTCATCACAACCTCGTTCTGCATAAAGAGAGTGAGTGTGCCTTTGCCTTTAGTAGAAGTACTCCTCACATACGCATGCCTGTCTCCAATCTCGTAACCAGCCCAGCCCGAGAAGTAGATAACTTCTGCACGTTGCCGAGCCTTCTTCTCCTTGGTGAGATAAAAGGTCAGCGGAGTGCCATAAGAGCCGCTCGTCTTGACCGGTACCAGAGATGACCGCTCGTAGACGGAGGAAAAGAACTCGTCGTAATGCTCCTTGACGGTCCGCTTCTGCAACACCGGGAACTCGCTCAATTCCTTGGCTCCCAGAAACTGGCGATAATAATCGGTGGTGTGACAGGCGTGGTCAATGAGCGCGCGAGTTCTCTGCCGAGTCAGAGCAAGCGTCGCGTCCGGGTCTCTGAACGCGCTCTCCAACTCCCGGAGATGCCGCCTGACCGGGCTACCCTTTAGAAAATCAAGTCCCCAGTACACCACGCGTCTTATCACTGCCTAATCCCTCTCGCATGTCCAATTCTTCAACCTGGCGTCTGCGCCACTCATTGACAATGTAGGGCCGCTTGCCAGACGGCAGTGGTGGAATCTGCTGGACGTAGCTCAATTTGAGTTCAGCATCGGCGCCCAGGATACCGAGCAACCGACGACGCACCAGTCCTTCCTGATGAAATGCCAAAGTGCAAAGCCTCAACTCGTAAGACTTGGCGCTCTGCTGCACGAATTGAAATTGCACAACGTCCTCCAGATCTCTCATTGCATTACTGATCGTTAAAGGCGAGAGTCTCTTGCCGTCTGCACTAGTTACTTCCTCGATAACCCGTCCTTCAATCCTTTGCAGCGTCGGTCCAGGCAAGCCACAGGAACAAGTATCGCCCAATATAGCCAGATCGCCGGTGTCGTATCGAATGAGAGGCATGGCATGAGAAAACAGATCCGTGACGACGATACGTCCTAGCTCGCCTGGAGATGCTGGGGTGTCACTGTTCAACGACAACAACTCAAACACGTAGCTTGCCGTATTCAAATGGTAACGACTTGCCAAGTTGCATTCGGGAAATGAATGGCATTCGTGGGCTAAAACCCCCAACTCTTCTGCACTATAACGACTCAAGACCGGACAGCCGAAAACCTGACGCAGTGTCGCACGAGTGTGTTCGCTCAACGTTTCAGCTATGGCGATGATCGCCTCAAGATGAAAAGAACTCGGTCCGTCACCCTGAGCACGGCAATACTCGGCCAGAGTCCCCATAGCAGAAGGAAATCCAAAAAACACCTTAATCCTCTTGTGTAACAGGTCTTGCCTTTGCCTTTCCATCCACTCTTCATCGAGGACGGCCGAATCCATCAGGATTTTGTTCTGTACAAAGAGAGTGAGCTTGTTCCTGGCACTGAGCACTCGTACATACGCATGTTTGTCTCCAACTCTGTAACCAGCCCAACCAGAGAAATAGATGATCTCTGCATGCTGTCGGGACTTTTTTTCTCTGGTTAGATAAAAGGTTAGAGGAGCACCATAGGACCCGCTCGTCTTGACAGGAACTAGAGACGCCCTCTTATAGACGTCAGAAAAGAACTCGTTGTAACGTTCCCTAATGGTTCTCTTCTGCAGGACCGGGAACTCGCCCAACTCCTTGGCTCCTGAAAACTGGTGGTAATAACTGGTCGTGCCGCAGGCATGATCAATCAGATCGCAAACTCGCTGCTGAGTCAGAGCCAGGGTTGCATCTGGGTCTCTAAAGGTATCCTTCAATTCCTGAAGGTGACGTCCAACCGGCTTGCCTCTCAGAAAATCAAGGCTCCAGTATACCTCTCTTCTGATCATATCGTTCTCTCGACTTACGAACGGGTTCCCATAAACTCTTCCATCATCGCCTGCCCCGGCGGGCTGATCCCCTCACGCTTCAAGATTTTCCACACCGTCAGGGCGATGATCTTCAGATCCAACCCAAGCGATTGATGATCCACGTACCACACGTCCAGCGCGAACTTTTGCTCCCAGGCGATGGCGTTGCGCCCGTTGACCTGCGCCCAGCCGGTGATTCCGGGCATCACCTCGTGGCGACGTATCTGCTCTGGTGTGTACCGATCCAGATACTGCATCCGCAGAGGCCGGGGCCCCACCAGGCTCATGTCGCCCTTAAGCACGTTGAACAGTTCCGGCAGCTCGTCCAGGCTGGTGCTGCGCAGGAAGCGACCGAAAGGCGTCAACCGCTCGGCAGGGGGCCGCAGGTTGCCCTGGGCATCACAGGCATTGGTCATAGAACGGAACTTGTAGATGGTGAACGGATTGCCGCGCAAACCGGGACGTTGCTGCCGAAAGATAACGGGCGCCCCCAGCTTCAGGCGCACGAACAAGACGACCAATGCCAGAACGGGAGAGAGCAAAAACAGCATCGGGATGGCGAGAGCCAAGTCCAGGAACCGCTTACCTGCCGCACGATACATAATTACCCGACGGCCTCCAATAAAACAGCCTCCAACTGCTTGGCCAACTCGTCTCTTGAAAATCGCTCCACGGCTAATCTCCTGGCGGTTGCCCCGGCCTGTCGAAGCCAGGCCCGGTCGCGCAGCGCCTGCACCAGCCGGTTGGCCGCGCTCTCCACATCGTGTACATCGAGAACAATGCCCGCGCCCGTTTCGCGCAACAGTTCCGCCTGCCAACCCTGATAGTTGATCGCGACCGGCGTGCCGGACGCCAGCGCATCAAAGAACTTGTTGGCCGAGTTGGCCCACATCTCTGGCAGGTCGATGAACAGCGACGTCGCCATATCGGCAGCGGATAAAATCTTGGGCATCTCCACTTTGGGAAAACGTCCCGGCATGAAGAACGTGCGTCCCAGTACATTCAACTGGGCAGCCGTCTCGCGAATGTATTGCTCTTGCTTACCACTCCCAAGCGCCAGGAAACGGACTTCGGGCGCCAACTTCTCCACAGCAGCGGCCAAACGTGCCAGGTAGTCCACTCCATTGATGAACCCAAACGCGCCGGTGTAGACGACCAGAGGACGATCTTGCAGCCAATCAAACTGACGTCTGAACGCTTGCCCTGCCTCTGCGGGAACATCGAACAGGTCCACATCGGCGCCGTTGGGGATGACGTGAATTCTCTCCTCAGGATAACCGGTTCGGAGAACACCCTCCTTCATGCCATCTGAGAACGCGACAATCTGGACTGCGTTCCGATAGGCAAACCGCTCCAGCCAGCGGGCAAGCGCAATGGGAATCCATCCTCGCAGCGCACCAACTGCAATCGGCAGTTCCGGCCACAGGTCTCGAACTTCAAAGACCATTGGAATCTTTTGCCGACGAGCCGCATAGACCGCGGGCAGCGCGATGGTCAAGGGAGTGCTGGTTGCGAACACGACGTCGCCATCCAAAGAAGCCGCTTTGAGCGCCGCTCCCCAGGCAAATTGGAAAAAGGCGCGCATCCGTTCTGGATACAACATGGAACCTGAGTAAGGAACGTACAGCCAATGGACACGAATCCCTGCTTCTTCGGTTTGTCTCCATCCTTTGAAGCCGCCATCGGAAGGCCGGCGAACCGAAGTGACCATATCCACTTCGTGTCCACTGGCGACCAATCGGCGAGCCATTTCGTAGGAACGGGTGGCCCCTGGACGCTGAGGGGTGGTAAAGTACTGATGAAGGTAAATAATCCTCACAACTAGGCTCTCCGCTATGGTTTGCGATTAAAAGTCAAGTTTTCCACACCTATCTACAGGGCAGAATTGTTCACCATCCTATCAGAGACTATGCGCCAATCAGTTGGCACCCAAGCCCGTTCTTTCCCCCGCTCTCCCATTTCCCTAGCCAATTCCGGATTTTCGAGAACTTTGCATAACGCATTAGCAATGCTTTCAGGGACCTCGGAGTCGACAACGATACCTGTCACTCCAGGCTCAACGGCATCTGCAACACCTCCCTGGTTTCCGGCAATCACTGGTTTGCCAAATGCGCCTGCCTCTAGATACACAATCCCGAATCCTTCGACTGAACTGATATTTCTTTCCAATCGGCTCACCAGCACGAAAACATCACAGGCGCTATAATACAGAGGGAGTTGTTCATCACTGACCCTCCCAGTAAAAGCCACGCGATGAGAAACTCCCACAGCCTTTGCCAGACTCTCCCACTCTAACCGCATAGTCCCCTCACCCACTACCAGATAGAAAGCATCAGGAATAGCTTGCAACACTTTGGGCAATGCACGTATGACTTGATCCACTCCCTTGCGCCGGACCAGCCTTGTAACAGTGAGAATCACACGGTGATTTTCCAGGCTCAGTTCTCTCTTGGCCTGACACATTCCAACTTCTCTTCCCTCAAAAAGCTCAATATCTAGTGCAGGGTGCAATATAACGATCTTCTCCTCAGAAACACCAAGAAGTGTTAGCAGCTTTGCAGTATATTGACAGGGACTCCGTCCTGAACCTTAACAACTGCATATCTAAATATGCCCAGGGGCTGGGCATATGCCGAACCGCAGAGGGCGACCGTCGGGCACGGTGAGCGATTGTGCGTTGCAGCGCGCCAC
>Ga0180434_10003261_pt1 | contig 20812 bp, 13 predicted proteins | sample SS_ome_7_FD_132453 | JGI IMG/M metagenome (GOLD analysis project Ga0180434, IMG submission 132453) | Hypersaline lake sediment archaeal communities from the Salton Sea, California, USA - SS_1_D_2 metaG | ecosystem: Environmental > Aquatic > Non-marine Saline and Alkaline > Hypersaline >...
GAACAGCGTCTGCACAGAGCGACGGAGCCAGATGATCCTATTGGCTTTCCGGATGCTTCGCGCCACCAGAACCTCACACCAAAGACTCTACCGGTGATAGTGAGGCAACGTCCATGGTTCCCAGGCCGCGAGCAGATGCTTCCACTATGTGGCCGATCTTTTTCGGCTCCATATCCAGGAGCGTGGCTCCGAACGTATCAACGGCTACCTGATCCACGCCGGCGACCACGGTGTCTCTGCGTTTGACGTCTTCGACGTTGCCGCCGCGCGGGCCGTTGACCGGCAGGACGCGAATACCGTCCAGAACGACGAGCTTGGGCTTAACAAAGGCTGCCAGATCGGGCAGGACGTTGGTCAAATCCTGGTGAAAGCGGCTGCGCCGCCCCCCGCATACGCCCATCAGGTTCTTCATACCCAGTGTGGCCCCTGCTAGGCCGTGATGTTTGGCAATCGGCACGTTAATGAACGTGTCGGCCTCAATCATGTCCGTATAGATATCCCACTCCTTCAGGCCCTTGCCGTTGAGCGTTGTCTTTTTGAATTTTCGCCGGTCGAGCTGGACGACGCGCGCGCCGGCTTTCTCGGCCGCGGGCTGAATGCGGGAGTTGGGGTAGGTCCGCTCGCCCGCGTTGCACGGGTTATCGCCTACCATTACCTGCTTGGCCCCTGCTTCATAGCACATCTTGACGACGGTCGCTACCACATCCGGATTGGTGTTGCCCGCCTGCTCGGGGCTGCGATCCCAGGCGATGTTGGGCTTGACCCAGACAATATCGCCTTTGGAGACGAATCGCGACATGCCGCCGAGATCCTGGATTGCCCGGCGTGTCAGCCGCTGCGCTTCTTCAGCAATACCGTCGGGCTCCGTTGGTGAGCTTCGGTACCGGGCGATGCTCATCTTGCTCGCAGTTGCAGCCTTCGCGAGCCCGGGGCTCAGCAGACCGGCCTGCATGCCGGCGCCGACCGCCGCAGCTTGCTTTAGAAAAGTTCTTCGATTAAGTTCTGCCATAGCTATTACCTCCTGTAACCCATACATCAGTAATCAGAGCAAAATGCGAATAACGGTGCACGGATTATAGCGAAGATATGAAGGACCGCAAGCGATAAAGATTGGCCCGATCACTCCCATTGCTTGATTCGGTCTGGACAGGGTAGCCACATCCCGAATCCTGTATCTCGCAGTCCGCAGCTATGAGCAGTTGCCCCCAGCCGGCCGAGCCGTTGGCCTACTTGTTTGCCCTTTGCCATTGCTCGGCAAGGGCGGCATAATCGCGCAAGTCCACGCTTCCGTCAGATGGGTCTGCGATGTCGTATGCCGAGTCCCAGTCTGGTTCGGCTGCTTGCGACAGCCACATAGCCGCCAGCATTGCAAAGTCCGACATATCTATGACGCCGTCCTCATTGAAGTCGGCCAACGAAAGATTGGCTGTGACCGAGCCGTCTTCCGTGCATGTCTCGATGGCTCCCTCGTTGATCTGCGCTCGGAGCAGTGATATTGGCGATGCTTCGTTAGACATCTCGCCGATCTCCAACGACAGTTCAACAAGGGTGCCGTTTTGGGTGACGGGTTCTGCGCCGGCGAGTCCGATTTGGATTCGGCCCCCGCCCGTGGCGGGCTGCGTGTTGACGGCGAACATCATTTTTTCCGCGGCGTCACCCGGAAGCACAGAGGCAAGGGTGATGACGTTCGGATCATAAGAAACGGTCAGATCCATGGAGTAGAGTTCGGCGTCTGTAAGTTCGACATACAGCGGCACAGCCGTCGTAGCGCCCGCTTTGGCAGAAATCTGCGGCAGTACGAGCTTTGCCGACTGCTCATTTGCAGGATGCGCCGTTTGTGCGGTACTTTGATCGCCGGCCGGCTGCCAGTTGCCGGAAACATCGCCAATGAGAATGGCGGTGAAGTTCTGGTTGCTCCGGTCGGTTTCGAGCGGGTCGTAAGTTCGATTGTCCGGCACGAAATGCCAGGCCTTACCCGCACCGGGAAACGGCACTTCCCGCAGGCCGACGGATTTCTCCAGGATGTAGGAGGCGTCCATGGAAGTCACTTCCCCGTTGCAGGTGGCATCGGCAGCGAGGGTCGCGTTCACCGACAATGGCAGCTTGCCAGCCGCCGCCTGAAGCACCAGAGATGCATCGTGTGCGGTGATCTGTGCGATGTCATTGTTCTTGGACGGCGTCAGTGTATAGTTGCCGGTCGTAACGTTGGCAATCGAGTACTGGCCAGCCTCATCCGATGTATCTGAATAGCTCTTGACGCCTTCTTCTTTGAGCACAAGTAGTGTCCGAGGCACCGTTGATGCGGGGCCGCCGGCATAGTAGCTTATGCTACCGGAGACGGTCAGCAGTTCTCTGACAACAAATGAGCCTGCAACCGAACCGTATGCAATTGACCCTTCGTTGAGCGATACCTCGTCAATCGTTATGTCGGCCTGGTCTCCAGGGTCGCCGACAACGTCGAAGGAGATAACCGCCAGAACACCGCTGCCGGTGACGGCGGAGCTGTGCGCCATCGAAATGTCTACTCTGCCGGGCGTGTCCGTGTTGGTTTCAACAGACCAGCCAAAAGTAAGCGCCCCGGTCTTTACCTCTCTGACCGACAGGACGCTTGAATCAAAACTGATGGTGGCGTCGACCGCGCGCAGTCCCGCTACATTCGAAACGGAGAGCGGCATATCGACCGTCGTACCTGAATCTCCCGTCAGAGCGGGAAGGGACACGACTACCTCGTCGGAAACGTAAAGGAAAGCACTGAGAAGGGTGCTCCGTGAGCCGGCCGGCTCGGGGTTGACGACACAGACATCTGCGAGGGCCGGGAAATGGGCCGGCGTCGTGCAGGTGATCCGCGTTTCGCTTACGCGGACGATGTTGGATGCAGGCGTCCCGTCGAACAGGACGCTCAGGCCCTGCTTGAAGTTGCTGCCGGCAATGGTGACGTCGGTGCCGCCCGACGACGGCCCACTGTTGGGCGTCACGGATGTGACAACCGGCCTGTCGTCTACGGTGATGATATGGGGCAACGTCCCGAGCCCATCGTACACAAGACTGATTCCATCGCTTGCCTCGATGTAGTATTCCAGGCCGGGGGCGGTGACTAGCGAGCCGGTCAATGTGGCCGAATATCTGTCGCCCGTCGTGTGTGTCATCGCCATGCTTTCATACGCGGGATCTGCGATGCCGCGATAATGAAGCGTGACGCCTGAGACATGGTAGTTGTCCGTAACGTCGGCGGCAATGGACAGCGACAGATTGGGTGCCGCCGTGATGATGGGCGTATGTGAGATCACGGGAGGGATTGTATCCAGCGGCATGGCCGAGGCAATGTTCGAGAAGTCTGACTCGAACATGTCGGTCTTAACCACGGTGAACTTGTAGTAATATGTCACCGCCGGCAGGACATCTTCATCGCGGTAGTGCGTCTGGCCTGCGGGAATGATGACGGGATTGATTCGCTGATACTCGCCTTCCGGCTCGGTGGAGCGATACAGATTGAAGCCCGCCAGCAGCTCGAAATCGTCCTGCATCCAGCTCAGGTCCACTCTGCGTTCGCCGCCGGTTGCCTGCAAGTTCATGGCCTCGGCGCCGGAGGTGATAATCTCAAAGCGGAAGCGCCCCGCATCGTCACCCGTCACCAGCCAGGGGTCGTCGGCTGCCACCGCGCCCGCCACGCGAATCAGTTGATAGCCGTCTCCGGTTACAGGCGTTATCTGAAATGTGCCCACCCACGTCCTGGCGTCCTGCCAGCCCCCGCCGACAGGGTGAATCGTATAGTCGGTCTCAGGCACATCCGGCCCGAAGGAGACCTGCGGCTGGACGTTCGGGTCCATGTCGCGGTTGAATGTGACGGTGAAGGTTACATCTTCCGCGCTGACCTCGGTGGTGTCTTGTTCCGTATCCGTCGAGAGAACAACATCGACAACAAAGGGATACGCCGTCTCCGGCGGCTCCTCGAGAATAGGCTCATAGACTATTTTACCGAGATTAAACACATCTTCGTAGTCGTAGATAGCCGCATCGATAAGTGTTCGCGATGTGGTTCCCCAGTAATTTCTGGGGATGTAATACTGGATATTGCGGTCGTCGGCCCCGAAAAAACGCATCCAGTACATGATATCCGGGTTCCACCATTCGTTCAGGATAGCATTGTCGTCGAATGTACCCAGATAACCATCGGCAATGAACTGCTCAAGCGCCTGTTCAATATCAGGCCCAGTTATAGAACCCGGAACCTCTAAGAGGAAATGTCTGGGATTTCCGCTTCCACCATTCCAGTGCCATTTGTCATGCCATTGCTGGAGGACAACATAGTCGCTACGGCCGTCGTTTTCGTTGCCGAGGTTCGTGTAGGTAACAGGCGTACCATCTATCCATTCTAGGATCCCTTCTATCTGAGAATCCGTCAAACCGATGATAGCATAACGTATTTCATTGGTGGTGACATAATCCTGTACGAAGCTATCTTCATCCGGATCATCAATAGTCACCACGTTGCCTCCCAATGCAGCCGCAAACTCCTGAACGGCCCTAAGATCATCCATGCGTCCGGATTCGAGGAGGAAGTATGATTTACCGCCGTAGGGCTCTATCGGGTAGTCAGTGAGGCAAATATAATTGTTCAGGTCGATCTGCGTACCCACTCCCTTCATAAACGACGGCTCGATGAGTTCACCTTCTGGCCGGGTCAGGCGGACGTAGTTCTTCAAGAACACATTTTCTGAGAACTGGTCAGCGCCCGGCTCCCATGCATCTCGCCAAACTCGAAGGTGACAGGAGTCAAACAAGCACATATCGGAACGGAATGGCATTAGGGGGATTGCTCCTGGCCTCAATGGGTCATAGTAATATCCATCACAGGCACCGAGTTGGTCTACAATAGAGTTCCGGAGTCGCCAGGAATCGATAGCTGGGTATATCTCCCCACCGTACTCACTTGAGTCCTGTATATTCCCCGGGTATTGTGTGAAATAACCGTGGTCTACTGAAGTTATGAACTCTTCTTCTCGATGGAATCTACCATCGTCAACGCGTCTTCCGAGGACCGGATTCATAACCTGGGCGTACTCAAGAGCAGCGCGGCCGTTAGCCTGAGTGATAACACGTACATATCTTCTTGGATAGAGATCGCTTGGGAACAGCTCGACCGGTTCATCGAAAGTCCCCTGGACAATGAGATTGCCTTCCACCTGCAGAAAGGGCTCAACCCCGACTGAGTATGGTTTTTGAGGATCCGAGCTCCAGAACTGGATCTGCGTTCCTTCGGTGACGGTCATCGTGACGCCTTCGGGCACAAGAACGGGCTTGTCGATGATCCAGTAATTCTCTTTGGTGAGCGTCATATCTTCTTCGATAATGCTGGGCAAGACCTTGCCCCGCTGCACAACCAGAGTAAATTTCGACGTGAACGTATACAGGGCTGTATCTGCCGGATCGAGGCCGTTACGGCAGGTCATGGTCAGCAGAAACGGGATGATGTGATTATTCGGCGTGTTGGGATCGACGTGGAACGTAAAGGGATGATCTACTCCTGTGATGGCTCCTTCATCGTCGTAAATCATGCCGTTGTCGTCCCAGTTGAATGAGCCGACTGCACCGTAATTGACTGTGTCGGTGATCATCGTGACAAACGGGTCCGGCTGCGCGCCTGCTCGCGCAACAGGCTCCAATTTCACCTCGACATCGTCGGCCTTGCCCCAGTGGTTACGGATGACGATGGCCAGATCGATCGTCTCGCCGGAATCCGCTTTGCCGTCATCGTCATTCTCGCCGCTTTGCTCGGCCGTATCGAAGAGCCAATGCTCAAGGTAGGACAATTCAGGGTTGGGAACATCGGTCAGGGCCGCAAATGCATCGGCGCTTCGTAAGTGCCTTTGCTCGTATCCGAAACGCAGTGCGTCCGTACCCTCAAAGACCTTGCCCAGAAGAACCGGCCCGGTAGAGACGATCTGGCCCATGATAAAGCGCGAGGAATACGTGTTCTTATCTGCAAATCTGGTCCGCAGCAGCGCCGCCATTGCCGCCACCACAGGAGAGGCCATGGAAGTCCCGTCCCAAGCGGCATATTTGCCGAGCGGCAGCGTGCTGAATATGTCTACACCGGGGGCCATTACCTCGTATTCGATTCTGCTGTCGGCCACATTGTCCCAGTTGGAAAAACGAGCCAGGTTTTCGCCCTTGGCGTTGGGCGCAGTGTCCTGAGCCATAACGCCGAGGACATAGATGTAGGATGCTGGGAAAAAGGGCTTACCCTTGGGAGGCGTGATTTTGGGATCCTCGTTGAACCAGCCTTCATTGCCGGCTGCCGCGACGAGAACCGCCTGACCAAATGCTACGGCCAATGCATCCATCACAAGCGTAGACTGGCCTTCGCCACCAAAAGACATGTTGATGACATCGGCGCCGTGCTCAACGGCGTAGTAGAGCGCTTCGGCTACATCCGATGAGTAGAAGTTTCCGGAATATCCGCTGGCTCTTATGGCCATGATACGGGCATTGTAGGCGATTCCGGTACCGCCGATGCCGTTATCCGCTACGGCTGCGATGATACCGGCACAATGTGTGCCGTGGCCGTTGTCGTCCATCGGGTCGCCCGTGTGGTCCCACTCCGAGCCTTCCACGCTGACGCCGTGGACATCATCGACGAAACCGTTACCATCATCATCAATGTGGTTATTGGGAATCTCCCGGCTATTGACCCACATGTTGGGTGCCAGATCGGGATGCGTGTAATCCACCCCGGAATCAATAACCGCCACAATCACGTCGCTGCTACCGCCGGGAGGCAGACCCTGATCTTCCAGATACTGCCACGCCTGTGGCGCGTTGATAGTATTTAGGTGCCACTGGTCGGCGTAATTGGGGTCTGTGCCACTGTTAGGGATCACACCGGCCAATCTGTAGACGTAGTCCGGCTCAATAACCTCGACGGCGGGGTTGTCTTGGAGATCGGCGACCATCTGCTCGACCGTGTGGTTGCCTTTGACACCCGCCCTGAACCAGCGTGTGAGGTCCGGCTCTTCTCGCTTAACGCCGAGAGCCATCGGCCCGACCTTCGCGGGGGGCCGTGCATTCGGGAACACACGCTGCAAAGGCCCAAGCCCGTCGACTCTAAGCAAATGCAGCAGCAGCTCCTGCGACTGCGCGGATACGCCCCCGGTCCGTTGCGGCACCACTTTGATCAGCACCGTCTCGGGCTTGTACTCAGCTCGTTTTGTCTGTTCCTGCTCCGCCTTACGGCGCTCCAGCTCCTCGAATGGCGAATACGCCTTTGCAGTAGTGCCGCCGGCATTGTCAGCAGCCGTTCTAAACGGCCCGTAGCGGCTGGGTGAAGACCGCCGGCCAAAGACAACGTCGTTCAGCCGCGGAAAGTCGCCGGATGCGAGGTTGTGGGCTGCGCTTTCACTCAGCACTATCGTTAATATGACCGGACAAATCAACGCCCCCATCAGCGTCTTTCTCATTGTCTTTCTCTCCTTATGGTGTCACCGCGGCGACATGGATTGGTATTGTGGTGGAGCTTGCAGAAAATACGGTCGGCACGATCGGCGAAATCCCGGCGTGAACAGCTTGCGTGACCCAAAGCAGAGTTGAACTGTCTGATACGTTCCTTTGCGGTCGACCGCTGCTTCTTGAGATTCGGCACATCGCTGGATTCTCGGCCACGTTCGTCACATCGTGATTTGTTAGACCTACCTTCGGGGCTTCATCATATAAATCTTCGGCTTCAATCCAGTTTGAGCGGGATTGACTGGTGGTTCCTGATGCAAAGAAACCTCCTCTACTCCTCATACCAGCATCAAACTATACTTTATTAAACCCGTCCAAGGACCCACAGTCAAGGCCAAAATCGCTTTTTTTGCCCAAGAAGCGCGTTTTTAGGCATGTCTGTTATCCTATTGGGTACATGTCACCGCGTTATGAAATTGAAAGAATCACTTGATGCTATGTACAGCAGAGCATGGTACAATGGCCATCCGTTGCTTGTCGAGAATAACGGATGTGCGAGGTGGTCCTTTCTGTTGTCGTGGAGGTCGTGTCGTGAGCGAAGTCGGTGTCACGCAAGTAGAACCGCAGTTGGTTATCGGCATGCGCAAGCGCGGCACATACGCACAAATTGGCCCGATGATTGCGAAGGTGTACAAGTATGCGGCGGCGAGCGGTGCCCAAATTCAGGGACGGCCGACCTTTGTCTGTCACGAGACACCCAAGGAAATGATGAAAGCGAACCAGCAGGGCAACGCCGATGTGGAAGTGGCCATTCCGGTGACCGAAGCAATCGAAGGCACGGATGAAATCACCTGCTACGAACTGGCGGGTGGGCAGATGGCCAGAATTGTCCATGAAGGACCACACGATCTATGCGCCCCAACATACAAGAAATTGTTTGAGTGGATTGCCCAAAGCGGGAAAAAGATCGTTGGGCCGACCAGGGAAGTCTATCTGAATGACCCGCGAGAGGTTCAGCCCGAGGAGATACGAACGGAGATTTACGCACCGATAGCGTGAATTGCAACGGGCTCCGGCGCCGCTGTACGCGCAAGGCCCGCGTGTTACTTCCTGTTTCATCGGCACAGCCACGATTACTTGCGTATCGGTGTTTTGCTTCACGGATCGTGGCGAGCGGCAGACGCACTTATCGTGTCAAACGAATGAGACAAAAGGACCAAGAAGCGGTAATCAACATGGCTGGCAAGAAATGCGTCCGCACGAGTTATTCCGGGCGGCGCAAAGATGTGGCCGTAAGTTTGTGTTTGTCCACAGCCACTTTCGTCGGGGCCTATTTGCTGTGGGGTTGTTCGCCGCGCCACGCGAGAAGGGCAAGCGCGGACCCGTATCAGGGATCGCCGCGACAAGACAACTGCTTCGTCTGGCCGGAGGGTATACGGGCCGCGGTCAGTCTTACGTTCGACGATGCTCGGCCCAGCCAAATCGGTGTGGGCCTGCCCATTCTCAACAAGTATCGGGTTCCAGCTACGTTTTATGTATCGCCGGATCGCCTGAAGGCCCGGCTGCGGGATTGGCAAAAAGTCGCCCGCAGCGAGCACGAGATCGGCAACCACTCCCTGCGTCATCCCTGCACCGGCAATTTCCCGTGGGCCAAAGACAAGGCCCTTGAGGATTATACGCTGAGTCAAATGAAAGAGGAACTGCAGCAGGCCAACGCTACGATTGAATCACTGCTGAACGTTCGCCCTGTGACATTTGCGTATCCTTGTGGGCAGAAGTACGTTGGCCGAGGCAAAGAAGTGAGGAGTTACGTTCCGTTGGTAGCCGAGATGTTCTTGGCCGGGCGCGGCTGGATGGACGAGGGAGCCAACGATCCGGCCTTTTGCGACCTTGCACAACTTCTCGGCACCGAGCTTGATGGATTGGAGTTTCAGCAGGCCAAGAAGCTTATCGAAGCGGCGGCCGAGAACGGCTTTTGGCTTGTGTTCTGCGGCCATGAAATTGGCCAAGGTGGACGGCAGACAACACGCGCCGACACGCTAAAAGCGATATGCGACTATGCCCGTGACGTTGATAACGGCATCTGGATAGATACCGTTGAGAGCATCGCACGTTACGTTCAAGAGGTGCGAAAAGCGCCCATCGGCGCGGGCAGTTAGGACAGGGCCTTCGTGAGCCGCCTCATCTTTTCCCGGCGGCTTCCGGTGCGCGGAGGAACCGCTCACATCCAGTTTCTTCCGTTGATATCAAGTGCGGTCGCTGCGCGGATAGGAAAATCACTTGCTTGCAAGGACAAGGCTCGTCATTATCGGCAGCCCCCACCGGTTGTCCAAGCGAGTGGCAAATGAGCCAGGTTCTCTGTCATGCTCGTGTGCATAGCTGGTGCAGTACGAGGCCACACGGTGTGGCTGCGTGCTATGATGTGGGAAAAGAGCTTGCCAAGTGCAGCAGAATCAGGATAATGAGGGCAGTGGGCCCCGAACGGCGTTCGGGTAGGAGCAAATGGGTACTCCCGGAATACGTAGATTTCTGGTCACAATCTATCAGTAGGAGAAAACGCATTATGAGTGAGACAACGAAAAAAGGCACATCCCGTCGTGATTTTTTGAAAAACACGGGCCGAATCGCTGCCGGCTCGGCTCTGGTGGCCGGCATTGCTCCGCGTATGTATGGTGCGGGCAACGACACCATCAAGGTGGCCTTGGTTGGCTGCGGCGGGCGAGGCACCGGCGCCGCCTCGAACGCGCTGTCCGTCAAGAACGGTCCGATCAAACTGGTCGCCATGGCTGATGTCTTCGAGGACCGCGTTGCCCGCAGTTACAGCGGTTTGACGAAGCGGCACGCCGACCAGGTGGACGTGCCCGCAGATCGCCGATTCGTCGGCTTCGACGCCTACAAGAAGGCGATGGACTGTCTCGATGCGGGAGACGTAGCGATCTTTGCCACGCCTCCGGCGTTCCGCTGGGTGCATTTCACATACGCCATCAAGAAAGGTCTTAACGTCTTCATGGAAAAGCCCGTCACGGTAGACGGCCCGACGACGCGCCGGATGCTCAAGCTCGCCAAAGCAGCCGATCAGAAGAACCTCAAGGTGGGAGTAGGGCTGATGGTCCGCCATTGCCGGGGCCGCTGGCAGCTACTCGACCGCATTCGGTCCGGAGAGATCGGCGACATTGTTACCTTGCGAGGCTACCGAATGGGTGGACGGGCGTGTACTACAGGGCCGGTGCCGGCCGGTACAAGTGAGCTGCTTTATCAGGTACGGCGGTTCCACAGCTTCCTCTGGGCCAGCGGCGGCATGTATAGCGATTACTACATTCACCAGATCGACGAATGTTCATGGATGAAAGGCGCCTGGCCGGTCGAAGCCCATGCCACGGGCGGCAGGCACTATCGCGGCAATTCCGTCGATCAGAACTTCGACAATTATTCTGTTGAGTATACCTATGCGGATGGCACGAAGCTCTTCTACTATGGGCGGGCCATGAACGGTTGCCAAGGTGGATTCTCCAGCTACGCGCACGGGACCAAAGGCTCGGCCGTCATTTCCACATCGAGCCACACGCCCGGCAAGGTCCGCACGTATAAAGGCCACAATATGAACAAAGAGAATTGCATCTGGAGATTTCCTCAGCCCGAGCCGAACCCGTATCAGCTCGAATGGGACGACTTGATCGACGCCATTCGCAAAGACAAGCCTTACAACGAGGTCGACCGAGGCGCCATCGCAAGTATGATCAGCTCGATGGGTCGAATGGCCGCCCACACCGGCCAGGTCGTTACCTACGATGAGATCCTCAACTGCAAGCACGAGTTCGCGCCGGATGTCGACAAATTCACGATGGATTCTCCGCCGCCGCTGCGTTCGAACGCCGAGGGCAAGTACCCTGTCCCGCAGCCGGGCATCGTCAAGAATCAGGAATACAAAGAGTTCACGTAGGAGGGCACGAGCCAGAACTACTCATTGCTGGTCTGGGCACAGCCGTAGCCAGGAGGGTCAGGGTTGCTGCACGCCGCACCAATATCGCGGGGTATTTTCGTCCATGTGCAGCCAATCCGCGTGGCCGTCGAAGCAAAGGTTATTGCAGCGCTGGTTGCCGCTGCTTAAGCCCGGGTCCTCCATGTCCCATGCGTTGACGACATAGTCCACCGTCTGTTCGGAATTGGGTGCCCGTTTTGCCCTATGCCGCTGCGGGGAAACGACGGGCACTGGTAGACCTCGACTTCGCGATAGTCTGTGGCCTGCAATTCGTCGGCCGACATAGCGGGCGACGTTTTCGCTGGCGTCACTGTCCTGCGAGTACAACTTGCATTTCGAACGCTGCAACGGTATGATATCAATGGAGAGTAGAAACGTAAATTTGATATTTGGAATGTGAAATTTGAAATTGCAAACTGGAGACAGTATGAGAGCTTCAAACGAATCAGACTTGTGTGAGCGCAGCCAGCCGGAGCACGACAAAGGCACCGGTACAACGCGGCGTAATTTCTTAAAGACGTCAACGGCAATGAGCGGCGAGAAGCGGCAGCGAGGTCAGATACGTATGATTCATAAAAGGACGTCGCGGTTGCTCATGTTTTACCTGTCGGTGGTCTTTGTGCTCTTGTTCTTGATGGCCGGTCAGCCGCCTACCGTTCGGGCAGCCCAGAGGGAGCCGACTGATCCTTTTGTAGTAAACCGAAAGCTGGGCTGTGGTGTAAACATCATTGGCTACGACCCGATATGGCGGTCCAGGGACAAAGCTCGGTTCAAGGCACGCTACTTTGGCATGATTAAAGACGCGGGTTTCGCCACGGTGCGAATCAATCTGCATCCTTTTCGTCACATGGACCGGGACAAAGACTACGCCCTTGCGGAGTCCTGGTGGGACGTTCTGAATTGGGCGGTTGATAACGCGTTGCAGAGCGACTTGATGGTGATTCTGGATATGCACGAATTCGGCGCGATGGGCAGGGAGCCGGAGGCAAATAAGGCCAGATTCTTGGCGTTCTGGCGTCAAGTTTCTGCGCGTCTGCAGGATGCCCCCGACCGTGTGCTCTTTGAGATATTGAACGAGCCCAGCAGAAAACTGAGTTCGGACATGTGGAACCGGTACTTCCGGCAGGCGTTGGCCATCATCCGCAAGACGAATCCGACGCGCACGGTTATCATCGGACCGGCCCATTACAACTCGACCGGTCACTTGGCTGAGTTAGACCTGCCCCAGGATGATAGGCACATCATTTTGACGGTCCACTACTACTCGCCTATGGATTTCACGCATCAGGGTGCTCGCTGGGCAGGCCGTCAAGATAAAACGGGCATTGAGTGGCGGGGTACGGAAGCCGAGAAAGCAGCGATCGAACGTGACTTCGCCAAGGCTCAAGCCTGGGCAAAGCAGCACGACCGCCCGGTGTTCTTGGGCGAATTCGGGGTGTATGACCGGGCACCAATGGAATCGCGGGTCCGCTACCTGAAGTTCGTGACTCGTGCCATGGAGAAATTGGGTTGGAGCTGGGCCTATTGGCAGTTTGACAGTGATTTCATCCTGTATGATGTCGACGCGGACAAGTGGGTTGAACCCATCCGCGATGCTTTGGTCCCGGATTAGCAGACACAGGTATCGTGTCACCGTGCCGGACCGGTCGGGCTGTCGCGCACGCGTGCAAGCGGCAGATACAGACAGCGCGATGGTGCAAGTTGCCGTGACGAGCGGCAGGAGGCGTAGAAGCGCGGATAGGCAATAAACAGATATGAAGAAAGGGCATATTATGGCACGTTCGCAGCAGACACAAGAGAGCAGACAGGAGGCGGCAGTAGGGCGGGGCCTCGGACGATTTACGAGTAGTGAATCAGACAAAGGTACCGGCACGAGTCGACGTGACTTCTTGAAGACTTCAAGCATTGTGGCTTCGGCCACCGCCTTGGGCACGCTGGGCATCGGTCCCGGCGTCTTTGCCGCAGGCAGTGACATAATCCGCGTGGGCATGGTAGGCTGCGGCGGACGCAACGCCGGCGCTGCCGCTCAGGCACTCACTGCGGACTCCGGCGCACGGCTGGTAGCAATGTGTGACATCTTTATGGACCGCGTCAAAGGCAAACGCAAAATCCTGAAGGAACAGAAGCCGGACCAGGTGGTGGTGGACAATGACCACTGTTTTGCCGGCTTCGACGGCTACAAGCACGTGATCGAGTCGTCTGATGTCGTGCTAATCGCCAACGCGGCCAAGTTCCATCCGCTGCACACCATGACCGCGATTCAGGCCGGAAAGCACGTGTTCGTGGAGAAACCTCACGGCATCGACCCGGCCGGCGTCAAACTCATGCAACATGCAGCGAGGTTGGCCGAGCAGAAACGCCTGTGCCTTGTTTCCGGCCTGCACAGCCGCTATCACACAGGGTACGGCGAGACGGTCAAGCGGATCCAGGACGGCGCCATCGGTGATGTGATCGCCATTGAGGAGAACTTTCTGCGCGGCCCCTACGGCGTGATTCCGCGCAAGGAAGGACTATCCGAGCTGCAGTGGCAGTGCAGCACGCAGTACCATTTCCGCTGGCTCTCCGGCGACGATGTCCCCCAGTCGCTGGTGCACAACCTTGACCGCGCCAGTTGGGTGCTGCACAACGAAGTGCCCGTAAAATGTCACGGTTTGGGTGGGCGGTCTTCGATGACCCAGCCGATCTACGGCAATGTGTTCGACCACCATTCCGTAGTATACGAACTTGACAACGGTGTGCGTATCTACGCCTTCTGCCGGACCACGACCGGGTGCCATAACGACTCTTCCAGTACCGTGCTCGGCAGCAAAGGCAAGGCTTCCGTTACGGGATGCCGGATCTGGGGCGACACGAACTGGCGATGGAACGGAAGATGCAATCCTTACCAAATCGAACACGATGTCCTTTTCAAAGCGATCCGCTCCGGCGAGCCGGTCAACAACGGCGATTATATGACCCGCAGCACCATGGTTACCGTCATGGGGCAAATCTCCTGCTATACCGGCAAGGAAATCACCTGGGACCAGATCAATCAGTCCGATTTCTACTATCCGCCCAAACCGGAAGACTGCCACGACGGCATGGAGCCGCCGGTGAAGCCGAACGCCCACGGCATCTACCCGGTTCCCAAACCAGGTTTCACAAAGATGATTTAGGCCGAGCAGACCCGCGAATCTCTAACAGAGTCCCGATGGCATCTTGTTGATGGAATATGAGTTGAGGAGATAGAGCATGAATATGAGTCGTACATTGATATACGCCACATGTCTGGCCATCATGATTGCCGCGAGTCCCGCGGCCTCGCAGGAAATGCCGAAAAAGTATACGGAGACTTTTGCGACGGAGAACGGAGCCAAGCTCTCGTTTGACGTGGTGCTCATCCCCGGCGGCACCTTTGTGATGGGCAGCCCCGAAAGCGAGGCCGGCCGTCAGGACCATGAAGGCCCGCAGCACAAAGTGCATCTTCAGCCGTTTTACCTTTGCACGACGGAGACGACCCTTGAGCTTTTCCTGGCGTACTATCAAGAGACGGTCAGCGCAAAGAAAGACTTCTTCGAGATGCAGGAGGCAAAGAAAGACGAAGAGCAAGCCGGCAAGGAAGATGTTCATGCGATCACCGGTCCGACGCCCGTCTACGGAGACCTGACCATGGGGTACGAAGAAACCCATCCTGCCATCGGGATGACCTGGCACAATGCTACTGTCTTTTGCAAGTGGCTCTCGCAGAAGACCGGCAAGAGCTACCGTTTGCCGACGGAAGCCGAATGGGAGTATGCCGGCAGGGCGGGTACGACTCACGTCTTCGGCTTTGGGGACGATCCGAATGGGCTTGTCGATGTCGCTTGGTGCGACGACAACGCTGATGGCGAGACGCAGCCGGTCGGCAAGAAACGGCCTAATGCCTGGGGCCTGTATGATATGCTGGGCAATGTTTGTGAATGGGTCCATGACTTCTACAGTCCCACCACTTATCAGGAAGCCGCCAAGGACAATCCCGCGGTCAATCCGCGCGGTCCGGAGACCGGCAAAGTGCACGTGGCTCGCGGCGGCGCCTATCATAGCACGGCAGAGGAGCTGCGCTGCGCGGCCAGGCTCTTTGAGGAGGACTGGTGGCGCTCCGGCGACCCCCAGATCCCCAAGAGCAAATGGTGGCTGCCGGACATGGACTTCATCGGCTTCCGCGTGGCGCGATCCGCAGAAACTGTCAAGTGTGCTCCATGATGCAGATTGCGAAACCAAAAAGACGCCGGACGCAATACGCAATACGTGATGCGATGCACGGCGTTTGCACGGCTGCCGTAACTTTTGCGGTGATGTGCCTCTGTGGGCGGACACTCTGCGCAGACGCGCCCCCGCGCGTCCGCCGGCCGGCCGCACTTGCATTTGTTTCCAATAAACAGGGCCAGTATAACTTCGACACCGGCCTTCTGCGCGGCAAACTACTGGCCGGCGGCAAAACACTTGGGCTATCCTCTGTCGTGCACACCCCTTCGGGAGCCAGGCTCGATGGCAGCTATGGCATTCTCAGCTACTACCGTGTCTTCACGGCAAACAAGAGATACGGGACGGCGGCGTGGGACTGGCCGAGCACATCGAAGCTGTTGCCCGATGGGACGGCGCAGATCACCTGGCCGCAAGCAAAAGACCGTCCCTTTGAGATGACTGCTATGTACCGATGGATAGATCCGGTGACGCTCGACGTTGAGACAATTGTCCGCGCGCGAAAGGACCTGAGCAACTTTGAAGTCTTTCTGGCATCGTATTTTCACGAGAGCTTTGCATCGCCGTATGTGTACGTCACATCCAATCCGCGACGGCAAGGAAAGCCGGGTTTCCTTCTGGCCGACAAGTCCTTGGGCCACTGGCAAATGTTCCCGCGAGATGAGACGGTTTTGCGCATTATCCACGATGGCCGATGGCAGAAAGAGCCGCATCCGGTCGACTGGGTAATTGTGTCTCACATAGCTGCGCCGGTCTGCCTGCGACGCGGCGGCGCCAACGGCCTTGCAGCCGTTCTGATGTCACCTCCGCGCGACTGCTTTGCGATAGCGACGCCTTACGAAGCCGAGAGTCACTATTCGCTCTATCTCTCGCTCTTTGGCCGAGATATCAAGGCCGGCCAGACGGCAAAAGCGCGCACGCGTTTCATCGTTGCTGCCGAGCTTTCAGACCAGCAGGCCGTGCAGTTATACGAGAAATATATGCAGGATCTTGCAGATTCGGGTATCCCTTTTTGATGATGGTGCGGGGCAGACTTAACTCGACCGAGTCCGCCCACGTCTGCATACCGTCAAAGCTACTCAGAGCAGGGCGCAAATGGAAAGGCCCCGGCCACAGGTACCGGGGCTAATCGAGCCGGATTCCCTTTTGCTGGAGCCACCTTTTTAGCTCGCCCATCTCGCTATCGAAGATCTCGTTGTCATAATCTTCTTCCAGCTTATGGATATTGTCAGCTAACTCGGGCTGCTCCTGCACAACGCTGCTCAGTTTCTTCTCGAACGCATCGCTGATAGCGCGGAGGTCGTCAAAAGACATCTGCACGCCCAACATGCCCGCCAGACGCTTCGTGACGACCTCTATGCACTTTGGATTGTTGCCCTGCACGTACGCGGGAACCGTGGCGACCAGCGTTATCATCTGCAAGCCGCGTTCGCTGCACCGCGTGGTCAGATAGGTGATGAAACTGGCCGGCCCTTCGTAGTCGCTGAATTTTACGCCGTATCTGTGGTATGTCTCTTTGAGCTCCGCGTTCGACACGGAACAAAAGAGCCGCGGATCGCGGGTGTGAGGCACCAAGCCCGCAACACTGCCGACAAAATATATCATCTTAACTTGGAACTGAGCACACAGCGCAAAGATGCACTCTGCAAAATTCTCCCATTGCAGATTCGGCTCTTTGCCGAGGAACAATATGAGATCCTCTTGTTCGGCGTAGAAGAACTGGTTCTTGGGGACTTCGTATTTCTCTATCATGCCGGCCTTGATCTTCGTGTGCGGCCGAAACAACGAGCTTAGCTCCATCGAGCCGGGGAAGTTGTATATGTAGAATCCCTCCGGGTCGATGTCTGCGAGCTTTCGGGCCGACAGCTTTTCAATCAGGCACTGTATCGTTCCGGTGGAAACATCACCGCCGTCCATCCAGCCTGAAAGGCCCAGCACAAGTTGGGGCCGGCGTAAATTCGGTTTTTCGTAGATATGCAGTTTGTCCGGTGCCACAATGGACTTCCTCCATTTGTCATGCTATCGAATAAGTTATCACGCTGCAGCCTAATACACGTGAGAGCATCGGTCAAGAGCAAACCGGCTCAGTTCGCGGGGCGAAAAAAAGCGCTTGCAGTCAATCCGTTCATGGGTTAGGCTGTTGTCACAGGCGAAAAAACAGTATTCCATGAATTTGGTTCTCACGGACCAGGGAGGTTTCCAATGAATCGTCGTGTATTCCTGAAGCAAAGCACCTTGTTCGGGGCGGGCCTGACCATCCTGCCATCCGGAATTCTTGCAGCCGGCCAATCGCCGAATGAAAGGCTCAATATCGCCGTCATCGGTGTCGGCGGGCGAGGCGGGGCCAACCTAAACCACGTCAAGAACGAAAACATCGTTGCCCTATGCGATGTCAACGAGAAGAACCTGGGTGCCGCTGCAGAGAAGTTCCCCGACGCTAAGACCTATATTGACTGGCGCAAGTGCCTCGAGCAGAAGAACATCGAGGCCGTGGTCTGTTCCACAACGGATCACACACATGCTTTTGTCAACGTCTGGGCGATGAATCGCGGCAAGCACGTGTACTGCGAAAAACCGCTGGCGAACTCCGTGCACGAAGCTCGCGTCGTCCGCGAGACGTATCTTAAGAACAAGAACAAGCTGGCTACGCAGATGGGCACGCAGATACATGCTTCCGACAACTACCGGCGGATGGTTGAGTTGATCCGAGGTGGGGCCATCGGCAGTGTCCAGAACGCTCACGTCTGGTGCAGCCGTATGCCCAGAGGCGGCAGCTATCTGCCGGAGGTCAAACCTGTGCCCGAACACATTCATTGGGACCTCTGGGTCGGCCCCTCGCCGTTTCATCCATTCAATCCGGAGTACCTTGGCGGATGCCTGGCGTGGAATCGCTTTTGGGACTTCGGCAGCGGCCAGATAGGCGACATGGGCAGCCACATGATGGACATGGCGTATTGGGCGCTGGATTTGCGATTTCCCGAAACCTGCGAAGCCACCGGCACGCCGGTGAATTCCGATACCTGTCCGCAATGGCTGAAAGCAAGCTGGGACCACCCGGCCAACGATTGGCGTCCCGCCGTCAAAGTGCACTGGTATGACGGCGGCAAGAAGCCCGGCATGCCCTCGAAAATCTTCGATCGCGAAGGAATGTTCAAGGGTGTTATTTACTCCGGCGATAAAGGGTTCCTCGTCGCGGACTATGACTACCGCGTGCTGATGCCGAAAGATGATCTGACCTACTATGATTCGCCGAAGCCGGGTGACCTGATTCCGCCGTCGCCGGGGCACCACGAGGAATGGCTCATTGCCTGCAAAACGGGGAAACCCACGCTCTGCAACTTCGATTATTCCGGCGCCCTGATTGAACAGAATATGCTGGCGCTGGTTGCCTATCGCGTCGGCACACCTCTGCAATGGGATGCCAAGAACCTAAAGGCCACCAACTGCCCCGAAGCCGACCAGTACATCCACAAGACGTACCGGAAAGGATGGGTGCTCAACGGCTAAAGTTCTTATTGGTTGTGGGCGCGCTTACCAGATTTTGATCTTTGTCTCGGGTTTACTCAGCCCTGCGGCTATCGCTTTTTTGCGGAGCCGGTCACCTGCAGGAAAGGGACTGTGAAAGAATAGTACCTGCACAACCTTCGGGTAGCTGTTCAGTGCTTTTAGAGCCTGCGCCCATCGCTGGGGATGATCCTGCTTAAGGTTCTCAGCCAGATCGAGGCAAATTGCCGAATAGGCGGCAAACGCGAGCTTCTGTCTGTCTTCTCCAAGCGCTATGGTTGCCCCGATCTCGGACTTCCTTTCCGACTGGAAGCGCTTGACCTCCGTTGCCAGGTTGGGCAGCGGGACTATATTTCGCGGCTCTTGTACCGGTATTCTGTAAACCACGTGGCCGTCTGCGAACGCTCGCTCTCCTGCCTGTTCGGCGATCGCACGCTCAGCTAAGTCGATGATTCTGTCGGCGAAACTGGTGATGGTCTCATCCATCGGCATATCCTGGCGCGTTGTGTTTCGGTAGCGGTCTACTATCTTCCAGTCTTGCTGCATCATCCAGCGATAACCTTTGATGACGCCCACGATGGTTCCGGCGGTGGCAGCGTTGTTGTCGGCGTCCCAGCCAAAGTTGAAGGCTGTGATCATGGTCTTGACGAAGTCACCTTCGCCATAGAGCAATGCTGCGATGGTCGACGCGGTGTTTAGTTCGTAGCCGTTTCTATCGCGCTTGATTCTCATAAGGCACAATCCATTATAAGCTGTACACGTTCGCGGCCGGCACGCCGCGGAGACAAACAAGGCAGAAGGGCTTCTTATGCTCGCCTAGATGTTCTGCCTTTCCGGTCGGCATAGCGTACCCCATTCGTGGCGAAAGTTCTATAGTGGAGATTTACAATTCGTGCGTGATCCGGTCTTGTGGGAGGCCCTCGTCATTGCGAGGCCCGACTTGTCGGGGCGCGGCAATCTCAGTCGCCTACAGAGATGAGATTGCTTCACTTCGTTCGCAATGACACTGTTATCGTCTGAAAATCTTTTCGAGTTCGCTTAGCCCGCTTGCGGCCAACCGTCGAGCCGGGCAAGCATGCCTTCATAGAAAAGGCGGCTGCCTTTGTTGCGAGTAGGGGGCTTTTTGATCAAGCCCGGCCAAATCGCACGAACAAAGTCCGCGGAAAGCTGAGGCCTTTTCAGCCGTCTTCCGAACAAGGCTTCCAAGTGTTTTTCCGCTTTCGTTTTTCGTTCAAAATCTACTTGACACAGAGCCTCGCAGTGTGTATGCTATATATCAAACTAAATACAACATAATCGGAATGCTGCCAAGGGAGTCAGAGGACAACAAACAGAGGACACATGACAGACGTCAGGCCCGCGAGCATCAGAAAGCGTGTGTTCATTAGGTTATCAGATTATCAGCAAATTAGGGTGCACGTGAGAACAATAACGCAGAATGAAGACGCAGCAGGCAAAATAGGCAATCTGGACAAGATGGGAGAGCGCATTTAGCTCTACAACTGTAAAGAACGTTTGACAAAAGGGCCTTATTTGAAAAAGCAAACCCAATGAGCGACAGGCGAAGCCTGGAAAGGAGGATGCCTTTGAGTACATGATGAGCTGAAACCTTGTTGATGCCCAGAGGGTTCGACTCCCTCGCGGTAAAGGCTCACCACCAGCCGC
>Ga0180434_10003264_pt1 | contig 20810 bp, 19 predicted proteins | sample SS_ome_7_FD_132453 | JGI IMG/M metagenome (GOLD analysis project Ga0180434, IMG submission 132453) | Hypersaline lake sediment archaeal communities from the Salton Sea, California, USA - SS_1_D_2 metaG | ecosystem: Environmental > Aquatic > Non-marine Saline and Alkaline > Hypersaline >...
CGTGGCCCTGGGGTTCCGCCTGAGCGTTCTGGACAACCGTGGGTATCTGATCGTCGAGTTCGTGGACAACATCCTGATCGACGCCACGGGGGCCGACCTGTTCGTCTACATCACGAACGGCAAACCGGCGCGCGTGGAGATCAGCTCCAACGGGACCCAATGGGTGTTCGTTGGTCAGACGGTGGGCTACCCCGGGGCGATCGACATCGGTCCGTACGCCGGGGGAGGCGATGAATTCCGGTTCGTGCGCTTGAGCGACGTCCCGGCCGACGAAGCCCGGTCGGAATGTCCCGGTCCGAGCATCGACGCGATCGGCGCGATGGGACCGGCCATCGAAATCGCCCAGGGAGAGGCGTTCGGGAGCCTTGAGCTTCAGCCGGTCGGAGATCTTGCGTTCGCCTTCCAGTACGCGCCGACCACGTACTACTTCATCCTCGATTCCTCATCCAGCATGGGCGAAGTGATCGACGGTGAGGTTAAGTTGGATATCGCAAAGGATGTGATCCTCGATCTGCTCGGCGACCTGCCGACAGGGGCCGCGGTCGGGGTCCGGACGTTCGGCGGGTACTGCTCGACCAACCTCCTGTCCCCGATTGCGCCGATCGAAGAGGCACCGCTGCGAACCGAGATCCTTAAGATGACTCCGAGAGGCGCGACGCCGATCGCGCTTGCGTTGGAGGAGGCGAGGGCGGACCTGACGCCGGTCGCGGGGCCGAAGCTGATCCTGCTCGTGAGCGACGGGATCGAGACCTGCAAGGGGGATCCGGTCGAGGCCGCGGAGGAGTTCATCGCCACCGGTCTTGATCTGCGGATCCATGTCGTCGGGTTCGACATCAGCCGAAACGTCCCCGCCCGCGATCAGCTGATCGCCATCGCGCGGTCGACCGGGGGCCTCTACTTCGACGCGCAAAGCAGCGCGGAGCTACGGCAGGCGATGAGCATCGTGGCCCCGTTCAGCTACACCGTCTACGACGAGGAAGGAAATGTCGTCTTTGAGGGACGGATCGGGCAGGCCGGCCCTTCGCTGCCGGCCGGCGTGTACAGCGTCGTGATCAACACGACGCCGCCGATCACCGTCACCCAAGTTGTCGTGGAGGATCAGTCGACCACGTTGATCACGGTGGAGCAGGAGAACGGCGGGTTCCGCGCCGAGGTGGAAAACTAGCAGAGACTCGATGGGCTGTCGGGCGGATCCGCCCCCGCCCGACCGAGTCACAGGAGCGCGCCGCCGTGGACGTCCAGGACGGCCCCTGTGACGTAGGAGGCTTCGTCGGACGCCAGGAACGCGACGGCGGCCGCAATCTCCTGCGGACGCGCGAGCCGTCCTAGCGGGACATTGGCGTTCGCGTCGGCCGGTAGATTCGCTCCCGTATCGACGAATCCGGGAGAGACCGCGTTCACCCGGATTCCGAAGCGCCCCTCCGACTTCGCCAGCGTCCTCGTCAGCACGACAACCCCCGCCTTCGCGATCGTGTAGGGCAACGTGTTGGGGACCGGGCGCTGCCGCTGCGCGTGCATCGACGCGACGTTGACGATCAGCCCCTTCTTCCGCTCACGCATCCTCGGGAGAATCGTTCGGCAGCAGAGGAATGCGCTGGTGAGATTGGCCGATAGGATCGTGTTCCATTCGTCGAGCGAGGTATCGAGGAACGGCTTCCACAGGAAGAGGCCGGCGTTGTTGACCAGCAGATCGACCGGTCCGCGAGCCCAGGCCTCGTCGACGAGCTGCTCGACGTCGGCTTGTCGGGTGACGTCCGCCCGGACGAGCGCTGCATTGGGGTGGAGCCTGCGCAGCCGAGCCAGCGCCTCGGCGGCGTCGTCCGGGTCGTGCGCGTAGTTCAGGATCGGGGTGAACCCGTCTTGAGCGAGTCGCTCAGCGATGGCGAAGCCGATATTCCGCGTGCTGCCGGTGATCAGTGCCCGGCGTGGCTTGGTCATCTTACGGGCTTGCAGGGCCCTGGATCTCCTCGATGACCCCAGCGAGGTCGTCCTGCACATGGTGCAGGCTCTGCCGAAGCCTTGCGGGGTCGACGTGCGCGAGAGGCACGAGGGGATCCTCGCCGAGCCGGTCCAGGTAGGCATCGATGTCGCGGATGACGGTCGACAGACAGGACAGCCCGGCGTGCTCGTCCGCTCCCTCGAACGACTCGATGCTCCGCTGGAGGTGTCCGATCGCCCTTCCGATGAGGCTCAGAAGGTCTTTCGTTTCACTCGTTTCGTTCACCCGCATCTCCTCTTCCGATGCGATTATGCCTCGCCGGCCGCCGTCCTAGTTGTCCGGCCCCCCCTCGAGGCTGTCCTTCATCTCATCGAGGATCCGTTCCTTCAGCCGGGAGACCTGCCGTTGCGAGATTCCGAGCTCCTTGCCGACCTCCGATTGGCTCTTCCCTTCGTAGAACAGGCCCTCGACGACCTGCCGCTGGATCTCGCTCAGCTGTTCGATGGCCACGAGGACCCGCATCCGGACGTCAAACGGCAGGTCATCCGACGCCGGCATGAGACGCTCGATCGACAGCGGGGCGGGGTTCGGGTCGCTGCTGCGCCGTTGCTGATCGATTGATACGTAGGTCATCGTCTCGCGCCCCCGCAGGAGGGCGGTGAGTTGATCCTCGGAGAGACCGAGGGGGGATGCGAGCTCTCCGAGGGTGGGCGGCCGCCCCTCTCTCTGGAAGAAGGTCTCCTCCGTCTCTTTGATCCGGCGGTTCATCGTTTGGACCCACTGGGGAATGCGGATCGTCGAGTGCTTGTCCCGGATGAAGTGCCGGATCTCTCCCTGGATAAGATAGCTCGCGTAGGTACTGAAGCGCGTCTTTCGCGCCAGGTCGAAGTTGGCGACCGCGTTTAACAGGCCGATATAGCCCGCTTGGATCAGATCGTCCAGCGGCTCACCGGAGCTGACGAATCGGACGGCGATCGATTTCACCAGCCCGACGTTGCGTCGAACGAGCTCATCCCTCACTGCACTCAGGTCACGGCCCGTGTCCTCGCCGTCCTTCGCTCGACGGAGAACCTCAATCAGCTTCTCGTTCGTCAGCGCGGTGAGAGGAATCCGTCCTGCGTCACGCATCTCGGCTCATGGCTCCAGCTTCCGGTCGCATCGGGACGAGTCTGCCCGTTTCGGGGCGAGAATCCGATGATCTGCGACCGGGAATTCTAGGACGTCTGCCACCACAACAGAAGGGCAAACAACACGGCGAAGACGGCCAGCCGAAGGATGCTCGAGCGAAGCGCGAGAGACGGGGAGCGTGCGAGCGGAGACGGGCAACCGTGCACCGTGCACTCCCCGATGGCGTTGCGGAGCTCGAATTCCTGGGCGCGGCCGGCGCCGAGGACGACCTCCTCGCCGACGAACACGGCGGGGACGCTCGAGACGTCGACCTCGTACGCACGGGCCAGCTCCATCAAGAGGTCGAGCGATTTCGGATCGGAAATGTCGTATCGGACGATCGCCGATTCCGGCAGCTCGGAGGTCAGCCCCGCGAGGAGCTCCTCGATCTGGGCGCAATCGGGGCAACCGTCCTCGTAGAAGACGACGATCCACGGTTCGTTCTCGGCCGAGAACGCGGGCAGGAAGGCGGCGAACACCAGGGCGGCGAACAGGAGGCCTCCGACGGCGCGCCGCACGGCTACATCCACCCCATGAACACCGCAGCAAGCATCCCCGCGCCGAGAAGGAGCATGATGATCCCGGAGACCAGGTGGAGCTTCCCGAGGCGCGCGGAGCGCCAACGCTCCGCACGTGCGGTTGTGGTGAGCCCGAAGTACACGGCGAGGGTGATCGCCACCAACGGCAGGACGAAGATCGTGTTGTACAGCAGCAGGTAGAGGATCCCCTGAATGTGCGTCGTGGTCTTGCTCAGCAGGGCGAGGATAGCGATGTACGGACCCGAGGAGCAGGGGAGGAGGAACAGCGAGTCCAGGACGCCGACAAAGAACGCGCCGGGAACGCTGACCACCGACGCGGTCAACCGCTTCACGGTCGGCCGCCAGCGCTGCGGAACCTCGATCGTGAACCACTTGCCGTAGGCGAAGTAGTCCTTCATGTTCCAGAGGCCGAGAAGGATCGCCAGCGACGACACGGTGATGATGAACGGCCGCTGTACGCCGGCGGCCTGAATGGCGGAGAAGATGCCGATTCCCATCAGGAAATACGAGATGAACACGGCGGCCGTGAACGCGAAGCCGGCCTTGAGGACCAACGCCTTGTGTCCCTTCCGCTGGGCGACCAACAGGGTCCCCAGGAGGAGAACGAGCACGGCGAACGTGCACGGGTTGATCGAGTCCACCGCCGCCGCCACGATCACGGCCGGGATGGTGAGGTTCTCGGCGAGGCTGCTCCCGTCCGCTTCGTCGATCCGGGAGAGCGGGGACGGGGCGTCCGCCTCGACCGCGAGCCGGACGGCCCGTTCGAGGGCGACATTCTCGGCCCGCCCCGACGGGGCGTACGGCTCCTCCTCGAGTCCGTGGAAGACCCCGCCGACGAACGCGACGTCCCCGACGAAGACGATCGGGACGGCGCCCTCGGCCACCCCGTAGGCCGCGAGAAGCTTCGGCAGCAGATCGAGCGCCTCGGGCTCGCGAATCTCGTAGTCGACGATCTTCAGTCCCGGGTACTGCGGATGGATCGACTCGAGGAACGCCTCCGTGCGGGCGCAGTGGGAGCAACCGATCTCGTGGAAGAGGACGAGGGTTGTCGACTGCGCCGCGGCGGCGAACAGGGCCACCATGCCGAGGCCGAGGAGCACGGCTCTTGCGGTCACTGAGTACGGCCGTTCGCGGGCTGGCACGATGAGGAGGTTACTCCGAATCGCCGATGACGAATCGGCCGCTGAACTGGCGGATCCACTCCCCGAGCCCTCCGAGCAGGCTTCTCGCCTGGGTGAATCCCGCGTCCAGCATCATCCGGGCCACCGCGTCGCTCTGCTCGTTCGCGTCGTCGTAGACAATGATCAGGGCGTCCTTCGGCAACTCGCTCAGCCGAGCGCCGATGTCGGTGAACGGGACATTGATCGCGCCGAACAGGTGGGACGCCTCGTAAGCGGCCGGATCGCGGAGATCGATCAGAACGTAGATCAAGTATCGGAGCTCGGCGATGCTCGTACAGGCGCGATCGTCGTCCGGACAGACCAGGCGGACTTCCCCCTCTCGGCTCGGTGTAACGAGCGGCTCGACCGCAGTCCGAACGAGGTACGTCCCGTACCAACGCAGCCACTCATCCAGACCGCCGAGGGTGTAGTACGCCGTCGTGTACCCCTCCGAGGCGAGGTAGGACGCCATGTCCTTGCTTGCCTCTCCGGCTTGATCGTAGAGGACGATGAACGCATCCGACGGGAGCACGTCGAGGGAATCGGCCAGCACGTCGGCGGGGATGCTCACGGCGCCGATCAGGTGCGCCGCGTCGTAGGCGGTCGGATCCCGGAGGTCGACGAGCAGGTAGAACAGGTAGTTCATGTCGCTGATCGAGGTATGGTAGGTCTGCGCGCGCATGACCTCGCCGGTGATGCGGAGCGTGAACCGCGGCCGCTCGGAGCTGAACGAGTCGGCGTAGTCGGGATCGTTGACGTAGAGATAGACGGCCTTGGAGATCCTCCCGCTGAAGCCCGACGTATCGATGACGATCTGGAGGTCGACCGATTCGCCGGGCGCGAGCCGGTGGGTCGCCAGGGCGGTGGTCGTGCATCCGCACGACGCGGCAACGCGATAGATCTCCAGGATTTGATCGCCGGCGTTCTCGATCGTGTAGACGTGGGTCACCGCGAAGCCCTCGAGGGTCGATCCGAAATCGTAGACTGGATCGTCGACGTGGACCTTGGGCGCCGCATGAGCCAAAGCGGCGATCGCGAGACACGACATGATGGCAATGAGCAGGACCTTCTTCATCGGCGTTCCTCCCTGTGATCGTCTCGGCGTATTGTACCGACAACTCCGCGGCGGTTCCTGCCGCCTCGATCGGGATGCCTGGATTATCTACTCGTCACGCCGCGCGGGGTTCCGTGACGGTACTCCGAGGCAGGCTTTGCGCGTGTAGAAGCGGGCTCGTATCATCCGCCCCGAAGGAGTTCAAGACATGCACGATGTCCGACTGAGCGGCGAGGATATCCTGAAGCGCCAGCTCGAGCTGGCCGACGCGAACCGCCGTCGGTTGGCGGAGAAGGCTGTCCGTGGGATCAGCGTTCTGGGCGCGATCGGGAGCGGGAAGACCATGCTGATCGAGCGGATGATCGATCGGCTGTCGGCGCAGGGGCTGACGATCGGGACGATCGCGGCGGATTCGGCCGGCGACGACGATCATCGGCGGTTCGTCGCGCGCGGCGCCCGGTCGGTCAACCTGAACACGCAGGACGACTGCCACCTCGACGCCCACCGCGTCGAGCATGCCCTGGACGACCTTCCGCTCGACGATCTGGACGTGCTGTTCGTCGAGAACGTCGGCAATCTCATCTGCCCGGCCGACTTCCCGCTCGGGGTCGATCGAGAGATGGTCGTCATCTCGGTCACCGAAGGCGACGACATGGTGCGCAAACATCCGAAGATCTTCGCGCAGACCGACGTGATGGTCGTGAACAAGCTCGATCTCGCGGACGCGGTCGGGGTCGATCCGCAGCGGATCGTCGCCGACTTCGAGCAGATCAACCCGCACGGCAAGGTCGTGCTCAGCGATGCGCGCCACGAGCGGGGGATCGACGACCTCCTCCTCGCATTGGGGTTCGAATGCACGAGTACTCCGTCGTGAGCGAGCTCGTTTCGGCCCTGCTGCCGAAGCTGGAGCCCCATCCCGGGCACGTCGTCGACGTCATGCTGGTGAAGGGGGAGTTGCGGATTCTCTCCGACGAGGCGCTGCGGAATGCGTACGAGCTGTTGATCGAGGGGACGCGCCTGGAAGGGTCGAAGCTGGTGATCGAGCCGGTGACGGTCCGGGTCCGATGCCGCTCGTGTGGCTACGTGGGCCCGGCGGAGCACGTGAGGGAGGAGGCGTTCCACTTCGCGGTTCCGATCCTGAGCTGCCCGGCCTGCGGCGCGGAGGTCGATATCGAAGCGGGGCGGGAGCTGTACGTCGATCGGGTGACGATGAAGACGGAGGCGCCGGCGGACGTCCCATGAGTCGACGGCGAAAGCGCCTGTTGGTTCGCGGGGTCGTGCAGGGGGTCGGGTTCCGGCCGTTCGTCTACCGGGTCGCGACCGAACACCGACTTGGAGGGTCGGTGCACAACCGCGGGGACGCGGGGGTTGAGATCTTCATCGAAGGTTCGCCGGACGCGATCCGGTCGTTCCTTCACCGGTTCGAACGCGAGCTTCCGCCGCTTGCGCGGATCGCTTCGGTGCGCGTGTACGATGAGGAGCCCCTCGGCGAGACGACGTTTGCCATCCTCCCATCGACCGAGGACGGGGAGGGAAGCGGGGTTCTACCTCCCGACGTAGCGGTCTGCGACGCGTGCGCCGCCGAGATCCTCGGCCGGTCGCGGTTCGCCGGATACTGGGCGACGAGCTGCACGGACTGCGGCCCGCGGTTCACCGTGATCGAGTCGCTTCCGTACGATCGGCCGCGGACGTCGATGGTCGACTTCCCGATGTGCGCTGCGTGCGCGGCCGAGTATCGCGATCCGCTCGACCGTCGGTACCACGCGCAGACGACGGCCTGCTCGATGTGCGGGCCGACGCTGACATTCGATGGCGAGGCCGCCTCGGCGATCGATCGGGCGGCGGTCGCGCTACGGGCCGGGGAGATCGTCGCGATCAAGGGGATCGGCGGGACGCACCTGGCGTGCGACGCGACGAGCGAACGCGCGGTGGATCAACTGCGAGCGCGGGTCGGCCGTCGGTCGCAGCCGTACGCGTTGATGGCCACGGAGTCGATGATCCCCTTGTTCGCCGCGCCGGACGATGACGAGTGGGACGCACTCCGAGGTCCCGAGCGGCCGATCGTCGTCCTCCCCCGCATTCCGGGGATCCTCACCGCCGGCGTGGCTCCCGGCCTGCATACAGTGGGGGTCATGCTCCCCTACACCGGACTACATCACCTCCTGTTCTCGCGCATCGAGGTTCCGCTGGTGATGACGAGCGCGAACCTCCCGGGGCGACCGATGTTGATCGAGAATGCGGAGATCGAGCGTCGGCTCGACGGGATCGCGGACCGTCTCCTGTTGCATGATCGCCGAATCGTCGCTCGGTGCGACGACTCGGTCCGTCGAGAGGTCGCCGGCCGCCTCGTCTTCCTCCGGCGGTCGAGGGGGTGGGTCCCGCGGCCGATCGACGCCCCGCTCGGCGATGAACCGATCCTCGCCCTCGGTCCGGAGAGCGATCTCACGTTCGCGATCTACGCGGACGGCGCGACGACCCCGTCGCAGCACATCGGGTCGGTCGACGACGTCGAGACCCTCGGGTTCCTCGACGAAGCGATCGAGCATCTGTACCGGATCACTCGGGCGCCGGAACCGCGGATCATCGCCTGCGACCTGCACCCGCGCTTTGCGACGACGCAGCTTGCGGAGGAGCTCGCGCGCCGGCATGGAGCCCGGGTCGTTCGGGTCCAACACCACGCGGCCCACCTCCTCGCGATGATGGCGGAACACGCGCTCGAGGAGGCGGTGGGGATCATTCTCGACGGATACGGGTACGGGTGGGACGGTCAGGCGTGGGGTGGCGAGCTGCTCACGGCTCGGGGACGGGGCATCGAGCGGGCGGGGTTCCTCCGGCCGGTCCGTCTCCCGGGAGGCGACCTGGCTGCGCGGTGGCCGCTTCGGATGGCCGCGTCGTTCCTCCACGCTGCGGGAGCGGATCGACGGTGGCTCGCCCACGAATTGGAAGCCCGCGGGCTGAGCGAGGGGGCGGTGGACCTCCTGCTCGCGCAGATCGACCGAGGGATCCAGGCGCCGTGGACGACGAGCGCCGGCCGATTCCTCGATGCGGTCGCCGGCTGGCTCGGCGTCTGCCGCGAGCGGACCTACGAGGGAGAACCGGCGATGCGGCTGGAGGCGGCCGCCGCTGCAGGAAAGGTTCAGCCGATCCAAGCGGACGTGGTGACGACCGCGGAAGGCCGCGTCGTCGACACGGTCGGGCTGTTCGTCCGGCTCGTCGAACTGGCGGCAAGCCGCCCCGTCGAAGATGTCGCAGCGACGGCGCAGGAGGCACTGGCGGAGGGCGTCGCCCGGGCCGCGGGGGGCGTGGCAAAGCAACGCGCGATCGGGGACGTCTGCTTCAGCGGAGGGGTCGCGTACAACGACGCGATCGCATCGGCGATCCGGGGCCGGATCGAGGCCGCCGGCCTTCGATATCGCACCAACGAGCGGGTCCCGTGTGGTGACGGCGGGATCGCATTCGGTCAGGCCGCCTACGCCGGTCGCGGGATCGAGATCCTAAAAGCAGACCGGACCGATACAGCACCCCGCGACCGTTGCCAGTAGGCCCGCGAGCAGTCCGAGAGAAAGAACCCATCGAATCATAGGTCGCATTGTACGAGACGGTGGTCGGCCCACAAGGACCGCCGTCGATCCCGAGGGTGGCGGATGACGCGAGGGACGGCCGGTCAGCCGTCCCTCGCTGGGCATGTGAACGCTTCTGCGGCGTGAGGAGGTCGTGTGCATTGCCCGCTCCATCTACCCGCAACGCGGGCCGAGGTTTCGGCCCGACAGCATCGTGCGTGTCTACGGGGCGGCTGCGGGGTCGCGAAGCCACGCGGCAATCTGGGCTTCCCAACGGGCTTGTCCGGCGGGGTTGTTCCCGTGACCGGATTCCGCGTCGTAGCGCGCCTGGACGGCCTCGAGTCGCTCAAGGATCTCCTCGGCCTTCCGATGGAGCGCCTCATGCAGCGCATCGAGTGCGCCGTCCTTGCTGCCGCTGTCGGCCTGGACGGAGGACAGGACGATCTCCAGCTTCCGGCGATACACCTCGTTCAGGTCGAAATGGGCCTGCTCGTGGCCGAGGACGCGGTCGTCCGCCTTCCCCGGGACGACCCACGAGAGGGACGGCTCCATCGTATTGGTCACGGCGACGCTCTCGACGTGCCCGACCCACGTCCGGCCGCGGGAGGTGACGGAGTAGCGGGCGTGCCAGCGGATCGTCATGTGGATCGCCGCCGCTTCGTTGCGGTGGACGGCGTCCGCCGGGGCAGGACACTGGAAGAGGTCCCAGGAGATCGGCGTCGTCTCGCACCACGGCATGCTGGACGCCGCACCGTCCAGCACGGCGGCGTATGAGAAAAGCCCGAGGAGCAGCGCGAACAGGGAACCGGCCACAATACGAACGCGGACCCCTCGCGTCTGCACCACGGACTCTGCCTCCTTCGAACTGATCGTACCCGAGACGGGTTGAATCTACCAGCCCCGGCCGCCGCCACCGCCGAAGCCGCCGCCGGAGAAGCCGCCGCCGAATGAAGCGCCGCCCCCCCATGCGGAGCGGCCGCCGGAGGCCGTTCGTGGCGCCGACGCGAAGGTCCGCTCCATCCCCGCGGTCAGGTAAAGCATCGACGCAGTGAACAAGTGTGCGCGGAATACGGGAGCCGGGCCGACGTACCAGTCCGGCGGCTCCTCGAGCAACCCCTCGAACTGCTTCGTCCAGATCGACGTGAGATTGAGGGCGATCGCGTACGGGAGAAGCTTCTCGAACAGCTGGGGGGACTTCTCCGGCGCGTCGTGGTACTCGATTCGATCGACCTCCGCCCGGTGGATGTACTCGGAGAGGCCGAGCAGCTCCTCGAGGGCGCGGACGCCGGCCTTGGTCTTCCGCGGCATGAAGGGAGAGAAGCCAAGAACGATCAACCCGCACAATCCGATCGCGATGCCGAGGTACAGCGATCCGGTGAAGATCCCGAGGGCGACGCCGCCCGCGACCCCCATCCACCCGATCGACGCGTAGAACCCACGCGTCCGCTCGGGGTTGTGGGGGTAGTAGCCGCGCTCGATCAGCCCGGCGTACAGCCGGGACTTGATCGTTGGGAGGTGCTTGTAGAAGTGATTCTCCAGGGACGAGAGGGTGCGCTCGCCCGGGTGTTCGTCATCGAAGATCGCCTCCAGGAGCTGCCGCTCGACGTCGGAGAGGGGGTCGGTTGACCCCGGCCTTCGGACGAACCGGTACTCGGTCGCCGATCGGCCGAACGCCTCCTTCACGCGGTCGGCGAGCCCTTGCGCCTCGTCGATCTCCTCGATCGTCAGGTGCCCCTTGACGGCGAGGCCGATGAGCATCGCGCTGATGTCGCGCAGGTCGGCGCGGTCGTCGATCAAGACGCCGGCGGCGCCGGGATGGATCCCGTTCGGCGGCTCGAATGCCGGCGCGATGGTCCGCTTGCGCGGATCCCGGCCGACGCGCATCCAGACGAGGAACATCCCGACGAGCGCGGCGATCGGGAGGGCGGCGTATCGGTTCGCGTTGAGGAACCAGACAATCCGTCGTCCGATCGACGGCGGCTCGAGCGGGAGCTGGTCGCGGGGGATCGACACGTCGATTGTCAACCCCTCCCCGGGGGAGAGAAGCCCGCAGGAGAAGAGGAGCTCTCCGGCCTCGGACGGGGCCCCTGGATCGCCACGGGTCGCGCTTCCGTACCGGCCGACGTAGGAGATCGACGCCACGGTCGCCGGATCGACCGTGTCAGGGAGGACCACCCGGGCCGTAGCGGCGCGAATGGGGATCTCCCAGTCATTCCCGGTGACGTTCCAGTACAGCTGCAGGGAGTCCTCGTGGAAGAGGATCGCTCGTCGGACCGTGTAGACGATCGTGTACGTGTGGACACCGGCGATCGTCCGATCCGGATCGCCGATCCGCAGCCGCAGATCGCGCCCGGCTCGGTGCGTGGTATAGGGAACCGATCCGCCGTCCATGGTGATCCGGTCGATCTCGAGGTCGATCGTGACGTTGGCGCCGCGAGGATCCCGGTACGAAACCGGGATGTCGCGTTCGATCCCGTGATGGGGCGTGCGGTAGGAGACGACGAGCTGCTCGGTGACGTGGAGGGCGCCGTCCGCGTCGAGAGCGACGATGGCATCGAGCTGCCCGATCTCCAGGCTCCCGAAGGCGGCGCACCCGAAGGCGAAGACGGCAGCGATAAGGAGGAGGACCGGTCGCGCGAATCGCATCAGAACCCGACGCGGGGAGCGCCCCGCTGCTCCTCGCCGGGGAGCGCGTAGAACTCGCGTTCCCTGAAGGCGAACAGGCTGGCGATGATGTTGCGCGGGAAGACCTGGATCATCGTGTTCAGGTCCCGGACGACGGCGTTGTAGTAGCGGCGCGATCGCTGGATCGCGTCCTCGATCTGCTCGAGCGTCTGCTGGAGCTCGAGGAAGTTCTGGTTCGCCTTCAACTCCGGATACGCTTCGATGACTGCGAACAGCGACTTGAGGGCGCCCTTTAGGCCTTCCTCGGCCTGGGCCTGCTCCTGCGGGGCGGACGCGTCGATCGCCCTCGACCGCGCGAGGGTCACCTGCTCGAACACCTCGGACTCGTGCGACGCATAGCCCTTGACCGTCTCGACGAGGTTAGGGATGAGATCCCATCGTCGTTTGAGTTGGGTATCGATGTCCCGCCATGCCTCCTCGGATCGAACCCGCAGCCGGACGAGCCGGTTGTACGTGAGCCCTCCCCAGAGGAGGATGATCCCCCCGATGATGACGACATATCCGATCGCGCTCATGCTTCCTCCTTCCCCGCGGTCGTCCAATTCTAGCGGCGTCGGACACGGACGACCACCTGGGTCGCGGCCTGCAACCGGACAGCGAATCGAGGGACGGGATGCCCTGAATTCCTGTTGCAGTAAGAGAAACAGCGTGGTATCCTACCGTCGTTTCGACAGCGACATTCCGTTGATCTAGGAGGCCGAGATGTACAAAAGGCTGTTCACCCCGGGACCGACGCAGGTCCGTCCCGAGATCCTCAAGGAACTGGCGACGCCGCAGATCCACCACCGGTCCCCGGAGTTCTCGGCGTTGTACGCGGAGATCCAACCGAAGCTCCAGAAGGTGCTGTTCACCGACAACCCGGTGCTGCTTTTCACCTCGTCGTCGACCGGAGCGATGGAGTCGGCGGTCACGAATCTCGTCGCGAAGCGCTGCCTGAACCTCGTCAATGGTGCGTTCTCCGAGCGGTGGCACGAGATCACGGTCGGCAACGGGGTCCCCTGCGACGCGTTCGAGCTGCCGTGGGACACGGCCGTGAAGCCGGAGATGGTCGATGAACAGCTGGCGTCGGGGAAGTACGACGCGGTGACGCTCGTCTTCAACGAGACCTCGACGGGGTTGCTCAACCCGCTGCCGGACATCGCCGAGGTCGTGCGGCAGTATCCGGACGTCTTCTTGCTCGTCGATGCGGTCAGCGGAATGGCCGGGGTGAGGATCGAGCCGGATCGGTGGGGGATCGATTTCCTCCTCGCCGGGGTACAGAAGGCGATGGCGCTCCCTGCCGGCCTCGCGGTCGCGGTGGTCAGCGAACGGGCGTTCGAGCGCGCGGAGAGCGTGCCGCCGCGAAGCTACTACTTCAACCTCCCTCTGATGCGAAAGTACCATCTGAAAAACCAGACCCCTTCGACCCCGGCGATTCCTCACCTGTTCGCATTGAACGCTCAGCTCGACGACATGCTCGCGGAGGGGATGGCCGCCCGTTTCGGCCGGCATCAGCGGATGGCGTCAATCGTCCAGGACTGGGCGAAGCGGTGGTTCGACATCTTCCCCGAGGAGGGGTACTGGTCGCCGACGCTGACCTGCGTCCGCAATACGAGGGACGTCGACGTCGTGAAGCTGATCGGCACGTTGGCCGAGGAGTACAACCTGCGGATCTCCAACGGCTACGGCGACATCAAAGGCAAGACGTTCCGCATTGCCCACATGGGCGACACGCGGGTCGACGAGATCGAAGGGGTGTTGAGGGCGATCGAGATCGTCCTCGACCTGTAGGGGGTGCGATGATGGCGTTCAAGGTTCTGGCGTCCGACCCGCTTGCCGCGGAGGCGGTCGCGGCGATGCGCGACGCGGGGCTCGAGGTTGACGAGAAGACGGAGCTGTCCCCGGAGGAGCTGGCGATCGAGATCGGGGCGTACGATGCGATCGTCGTCCGCAGCGCGACCAAGCTGACCGGGGAGATCCTCGACGCCGCGGCGAAGCTGCAGTTGATCGTCCGCGCCGGCGTCGGACTGGACAACATCGACGTCGAGCGCGCGACGGAAAGAGGGATCGAGGTTCGTAACACGCCGGCGGCAAGCTCCAACTCGGTCGCGGAGCTCGCCCTCGGGCACCTCCTGTCGGTCGCGCGCCACATCGGCCGCGGAACGGCGTCAGTCAAGGCCGGCAGATGGGAGAAGAAGGCGCTCAAAGGGGTGGAGATCGAGGGGAAGACCCTCGGGATCGTCGGGATCGGTCGAATCGGCCGGCTCCTCGCGAAGAAGGCCGACGCGCTGGGGATGCGGGTGGTCTGCTACGATGCCTACCTGACCGAGAGCCCGATCCCCGAGGTGGCCCCGAGGATCGAACTCGACCGGCTGCTGGCGGAGAGCGACTTCATCTCGCTGCACATCCCGTTCGAGCCGTTCGCGGGGGCGACGATCGGCGCCGCGGAGCTGGCGAAGATGAAGGACGGCGTCCGGATCGTGAACTGCGCCCGGGGCGGCGTCATTGACGAGGCGGCGCTCGCAGCGGCGATCGAGCGCGGGAAGGTGGCCGGCGCCGCATTGGACGTGTTCGCGACGGAGCCGCCGGCCGCGGACGACCGACTGCTCGGGCTCGACGCGGTCTCCTTTACCCCGCACATCGGGGCATCGACCGTGGAGGCGCAGGCGCGCGTGGGGCGGGAAGCGGCTCAGATCGTGATCGACTTCGCGAAGAAGGCCCGAGGGTAGGGGGCGACGATGGCGCAGATCATCCCCTTCCGGGGGTACCGGTACGACCCGGCGAAGGTGGGGCCGATCCGAGACGTGGTGTCCCCACCGTACGACCGCGTCGATCCGGACGTGCAGGCGGCCTGCTACGAGCGCAGCCCGTACAACATCGTTCGGATCATCAAGGGAAAGGCCCGGCCGGGGGACGATGACTCGGAAAACGTCTACACCCGGGCGGCCGACGTCCTGCATCGGTGGATCGACGAGGGAATCCTCGTCCGCGACGCGTCCCCGGCGCTGCACGTCTATCACCAGGAATACACGTTCGAGGGGAAGCGGTTGACCCGCAAGGGGTTCATCGCCTTGGGGAAGCTGGAACCGGAGAAAGTCCACGCTCACGAGAGAACGTTGAAGGGCCCGAAAGAGGATCGGCTGAAGCTGATGCGGGCGACCGAGGCGAACTTCGGGCACATCTTCATGCTCTATCACGATCCCGAGAGAGCGGCCGACCGGGCGCTCGCGGAGGCGATCGAGGAGGCCGAGCCGTCGATCGAAGCGACCGACAACGACGGGAACCCGCACCGCATTTGGCGGGTCGAGGATCCGGACACGATCCGGCGGGTTCAAGGCGCGCTGTCCGCACGGGACCTGTACATCGCCGACGGACATCACCGGTACGAGACCGCGGTGAACTACATGACCGAGTGCGTCGAGCGCGGCTGGCGCCCGGCGGCCCCGGAGTCGTTCGACGTGCGGATGATGACCCTGTTCAACGTGGCCGAGCCCGGGATGTCGATCCGGCCGATCCACCGCCTGATCCACGGGATCGAAGGGTTCGACGGCGAGGCGTTTCTCGACGCGGCGAGCGAGCGGTTCGCCGTCGAGCGCCACCCTTCGTTCGATGGAATGGCCGCCGCGACCCGGGCGGGGAGGAGGCGGCACACGTTCGGTTGCTACACCGCCGGTGCGTTTGCCACGTTGGCCGTTCCGGACGGAGCGGCCGTCGACGATCTGGTCGAGGCCGACCGATCGCCCGACTACAAGCGCCTCGACGTCACGATCCTCCACGCGGCGATCCTCGAGCGGCTCCTCGGGATCGATCCGCAGGCGCTGGAGGAGCAGCGAAACGTGACCTACACGGTCGATCCAGCGAGAGGAGTGGCGTCCGTCGATCGGGGGGAGGAGCAGCTCCTTCTGTACCTGAATCCGACCGCCGCCGAGGAAGTCGTCCGGGTCGCCGACCACGGGGAGAAGATGCCGCAGAAATCGACCGACTTCTACCCGAAGTTGCTTACCGGGTTGGTCCTTTCGGTCATGGAGATCGACAAGTAGAGCCGCCGGCGCTCGGAGCACGTCCCAGATGGGAGCGGGATCGCGCTTCTCGTCGTGTCCGGCTGCGGCCATCTGTCCCGACCTCCGGGGACAAACCCACGCCCTGTCCCTCGCCCGTTTCCCGTGCGGGGGGCCGTTTCTGGTCTACGCTTCGAGCGATGAGATCACGGAGGAGGTCATCATGGGACGGTTGTGCGTTCGGATAGCGATTCTCGCTGCCCTTCTCTCGCTTCTCGGCGGCGGGATCGGGCTGGCGAACGGCGTCGGGTTCTCGGGGTTCGTCGGATTGGGGGTCACCTACACTCCGGTCCCGCCTACGTCCTTCAACATCGCGGCGGACCTGGAGTTGGCGTTCGACGTTTCGGGGTTCTCCTTCTCTTCGGAGACGGGGTTCGACCTGGCGGGGTTTCAATCGGAACGGGTGATCCTGGGCGTCGACCTCGGAGCGGTCCAGATCAGCGAGGAGATGCGGTTCGAGCCGACCTTCGCCTGGAACGAGCTGAGCGTCGACATGGCGATCGCCGGCGTCGACATCGGGGTGGACTTCATCCTGGCGGACATCGGCAGCGTGCAGACCCCGACGTACAGCATGGGAGGCGTGATCGAGCTCTCCAGCGGAATCGTGTGCGGGTTCTCGATCACGAGTCTGACCGGGTTCGGCGCCGTCGACCTGGTTCAGATCCTCGACGGGATCGAAGCTCCCTTCTCGTACGAGCTGCTCGGGCTGTTCCATCATCTCGACGCCCTGTGCGCCCCCCTGCCCGATCTCGACGTGACAATCGTTCCGAACTTCTACTTCGAGGAGGAGTTGGTCCGCCTCGAAGCCGACTTCATGGGGATGATCGCCAGCAACACGACGTGGTTCGACTACATGGGGCTCTCGCGGATGCTGTTCGAGCTGGGGTACCGGTTCGAGGAGCCTTCGCTCAGCTTCCTCGCCACGATGGGGTTGGACGGATCGTTCCTGATCACGGACATCGCCTTCCTCGTCGACCTCCGGATCGACGGCATCCGATTCACCTCCCACACGTGGTTCGAAGAGAATCCGCTTCCGACGCCGGTCCCCATCGTGTTCGGCGGTCAGGGATTCGCGGTGGGATTCGAGCTCTGTGGCGTCCAAGTAACCACCGAGACCGGCTTCGACGGATCGCTGTGGTTTGACACTCAGCTGATCGCGATCGAGGCGACGTTCGACCCGATCTCCTTCCGCAGCCTGACGACGTTCGATGCGACCGGATTCGCGTCCCAGTGCATCTACGCGGACGCGACGATCTGTGGGGTCAAGCTGTACACGCAGGCGGAGTTCGACTTCTCGGGGATCGACCGGGTGACGTTCGGGTTCAACTTCAGCTTCGGGTCATGAGCGAGCGTCCCGACCCGGCGGAACGGGCGCTGGACGACCTCCTCCAGCGCCTGAAGGAAGACAGCGAGGACGCCGGCGTCGTTCGAGAGGAAGTCCTTCGCCTCTCGACGCCGATCATCCGCCAGGTCATCGGGGCTTCCTTCGCCTCGAGCGGGTTCTCCGAAGAGGAGCTGTTTCGCCCTGGGTATCTCGGGTTGCTCAACGCGGTCTACAACTTCGACCTCTCACGGGGCCACTCCTTCCGCGAGTACGCCGAGAACCTGATCAAGGGGGAGATCCGCAATCACATCCGTGATCGAGCGAGGCGGACCGAGATCCCCCATTGGATGTGTGATCTCAACCGACAGATCGAGGTCGCCGAGTCCCGGCTTCTCCGCGAGACGGGTCGGCTCCCGAGCCTCGCCGAGCTCTCCGACACGGTGAACATCACGGAAGAGGGGCTGACCGAGATCTTCAAGGCGCGCGAAGCGCTCAGCTACGTCTCACTCGATGCGAAGCAGCGGGACCGGGATCCGGTTCCCGAGATCGACCTGAGCCGGATCCGCGCGGTGCGGCCCTCGTCATTTCCGATCGAGTACCGGATCAAGCTGGCCTCCGCGCTGGAGCGGCTGGCCGACCTCCAGCAGTATCTTCTTCATAGCCTATTCCGCGCGAACGAGTGACCTCGCGGACGCGGCGGAGCGCGCCGGGTGTTCGACCGCGCGTTCGACGCGGGCGAGAAAACCACGATCCGATACACGGTTCAGCTTCCCGATACCGCGGAAGTGCGCGTCCAAGGATTCGTCCGGACGACGTCTCCGGAAGTGTCGGCGCGAAGCGACGGCGCCGACCGGATCGCGGCGGACGTCGCGGAGCCGTCGGTTCTGGCCGCGGAAGACGGCTCGATCGTGGTCGTGCGGACCGTCGAGTCGGTGGACGGGAGCGGGTTGGCCGTCGTCGGACTGACGATCCGGGCCGACGCGGCGTTCGATGGACTGGTGCTCCACGAGACGCTTTCCGACCGCGCGGAGATCCGCAGTCTGGAGGCCGGCGGGGCGCAGTTCGACACGATCAACCGGTCGAACGCGGGCTGGATTGTCCTGTCGCACGACCGCATCGTCCTCGAGCCGGGCGAGAGCCGTGACGTCGTGGTGCACATCGACGCGCCCGATGGGATCGAAGGGACGTACTGGAGCGCCGTGTTCGTCGAGTCGCGGCCGAGGATCGTCGAGCAGGCGGGGACGCGGGTGCTGGGCATCTATCGGGCGGCGGTCAAGGTCTACGTGACGGCGCTGGGGACCGGCGCCGGACGGCGAGCCGCTGGCGGAAGGGATCTATCAGGCGGTCGTTCGCTTCGACTTCGGCGGCGACAGCGCGGTGGTCGGCGTCCGGGGCTTCCGCGTGCGGTGACGCGGCCGGGCGTCACATCGGATTTGTCCTCCGGGGATTCTCGGGGTTCTGGGGATACACTCCAGGCGGGCCGATGCGTATAATGCGGAGGTATCAAGTCAAGGGGGCGAGATGAAGCGTACGATTATTGGGCTGAAGGTGGGGCTCCTCGCGGCGGCGGTCGTCGCTGTGGCCGGGTGCTCCTTGTTCAATCAGGCGCCTATGGCGAACTTCATGTGGTCGCCGTTCGAGCCGCTGGCGCGGGCGGAGATCAGCTTCACCGACCAGTCGACCGACCAGGGCGGGCTGTTCGGCGGCGGAGGGATCGTCTCGTGGAACTGGAACTTCGGCGACGCCGCGTCGTCAACGGGACCGAGCCCGAAGCACGCCTACGCCAAGAGCGGGTCGTATCCGGTTCGGTTGACGGTGACCGACGGCGGCGGCAAGACGGCGACGGTCAACAAGAACGTCAACGTGGCGCCGAGCCTCAACGGGACGTGGAGCGGCTGGCTCGATGACGGAACGGGATTCCTTCTCGACGTCACGCTTCAGTTCAGCCACTCGACGGGGAGCATCCAGGGGACCTGCAGAATGCTCAACGCGTCCCTCAACTGCGCGGGGATCTCGTTCGACCCCGTGGCCAAGACGGTCCGGTTCGAGCTGTTCGACCTCGGCATCCGCCTCGAGGGGACGCTCGACACGGCGGAGCGCCGGATCGAGGGACGGTGGTTCATCATCGGCGTGCCGGTCACCGTCGCGGACTGGGACGTGCAGCTGCAGTAGGCACCCCCGTGCGAGCCTCCCCGACCGACCGGTGCCCTCCGGCGGGAGGGTGCGGGCACGGAGATCGGATGCGGCCGGGCGACTGGACAGGTCGCCCGGCCGCATCCATTCCCGGCGCGGGTCCGAGGGCCGCACCGATCGGCGCCTTTGAACGGCCGGCCGCTTTCCTCAGAATCGGATGACCATGCGTTCCGTCTCGATCTCGATCGCCGACGTCCGCCGACGGGCGCTGCGGGCCCAGTCGCTCGACCGGCCGCCCCGACCGTCCGGGGGGAAGGACGGCGTTGCGGAGACGATCGAGCGGCTCGGCTACGTCCAGATCGACACGATCGCGGTCGTCCGCCGGGCGCACCATCATGTGCTGTGGACGCGGTGCGCCGACTACGACCCGGAGATGCTTCACGACCTGCAGGCAGTCGATCGGCGCGTGTTCGAGTATTGGTCGCACGCGATCGCCGTCCTCCCGATGTCGGACTACCGCTACTACGTCCCGCAGATGAAGCGGATCCGGGACGGAGGAGCGCCGTGGATGCGCGAATGGCACGCGAAGCACGGCGACGTGCTCGACGCGGTGCGGGCACGAATCCGCGCCGAGGGGCCGCTGACGTCGAAGGACTTCGAGCCGCCTCCGGGGACGAAGCGAGGGACGTGGTGGGATTGGAAGCCGGCCAAAAGGGCGCTGGAGCTCCTCTTCTGGCAGGGGGACCTGATGGTCGCCGAGCGGCGCAACTTCCAGAAGGTCTACGATCTGACCGAGCGGGTGCTGCCCCCCGATGTCGACACGACCGCCCCGAGCGACGAGGCGTGCGGGCGGTTTCAGGTGCGCAGGGCGCTCGGGGCATTGGGCGTCGTGCGGGAGCGGGAGATCCTCGAGTTCGTCAAGGTGGCGGAGAAGCCGTTCGTCGGGCGTGCGCTGGAGGAGCTGGTCGAGGACGGAGAGGTCGTCTGCGTCGAGGTGGAAGGCGGACCGTCCGCGTACGCCCTCGCCGCCGGGCTGGAGGAGGGCCGCTCGAGCGCGTCGGAGGAGCCCCGCGTGCGGCTTCTGTCCCCGTTTGACGGCTTGGTGATCCAGCGTTCGCGCAACCAGTGGCTGTTCGACTTCGACTACACGCTGGAGTGCTACCAGCCCCGGGAGAAGCGGCAATACGGCTACTACGTCCTTCCGATCCTGTA
>Ga0180434_10003266_pt1 | contig 20801 bp, 23 predicted proteins | sample SS_ome_7_FD_132453 | JGI IMG/M metagenome (GOLD analysis project Ga0180434, IMG submission 132453) | Hypersaline lake sediment archaeal communities from the Salton Sea, California, USA - SS_1_D_2 metaG | ecosystem: Environmental > Aquatic > Non-marine Saline and Alkaline > Hypersaline >...
GACCGGCCCGCGCCGCCAGGGGGTGCATGATGCACCTTTGCGGTTGCTGCGAAGTGGATTGTGCCGGCGGATACTCGGCGAAGAACAACGCGGGCTGGTGGGTCGACTTCTCCGGCGGCTTTTCGTATCTGTCGCCGGAATACCAGAGGAGGTTCTGTGACCATTTTGAAGGGTTCCAGTTCGGGAACCCGTCACAGTACATAGGCGTCGATACGCTCCAGTTTCTTCCGTCACTCGAACCGCTCAGAGACTCCATTCTGGTGCAGGGGCCGGGCGCAGTGAACTGGACGACCTGCGGCTGGCAGAACTACGTCGGACACGTTGACAGATGGCAGACATTTTCTGGCAGCGCGGCGGCGAATGCATTTGTCGGGACGTTCTACAACTGCATGCCGGAAAATAAGCTCATCAGCCGCACGCCGATTGATTACCGCAGCTGGCAGCTGGCAAACGCTGAGCAATCACTGACGTCAGTCTTAAACGGCGACTCGAACGGACGCGGCACGTGGTACGGAGAAGAGCCGCCAGACCCGACAACGCTGGAACACTACTGCCAGAACGATCACCCGGAAGGCATCGGAGAGAACAACCTGAACTGGAAGTTTACCGATCGACTGCTGGGGTGGCATGTCAGCGTTTCGCACACAGGAGGGACCGGAGAATACGAAGGCAAGCAGCGGCTCGAAGTGCAGCTCCGTATGATCCCGTACACGATCAACAACGAATGGTGGCACAGTCGCTGGCCCCACGACCAATCGCCAGATGAATACCCATTTATTTCGCCCACCAGTGGATTCTATCCCGAATACTACGACGCTCGATCGAACTGGCACGAGCAGGAAGTCGGCGACGGCTCCCGCATCTGGATTGATGTTTCCAGTTTCCGCGAGACGTTCTTCGAGCCGCAGGTTGTTGGCCGTTACAACCAGCTGTTCCTCAGTGAGGACGTTCTCATTCGGCAATGCCAGGAGCAAACGCTGCTGAACGGTCGGGCCGGCAGCTACGCATTCATCGGCACGTCAAACACGGTCGACGATCACTACCGCATCTGGCGTTCGGACTGGCTCGACGGCGAGCAGATCGACGGAGTCACGCCACACATTCTGCACTTTGTCGAACCCGGCACGCCCGAACTCGACTGGTGGTACTGGCTCGGGCTGGTCAACCTGCCAGAGACACTCACGCTCACGCCAATCGGCGTCGACGAACTCATCGACATCACCGGCGAAGAACCGCAAGAGGTGCCGGCATGAGGCAGTGTGCGCATCACGTCGCCTACGAAGGCAGCAACGTCGATTGCAAACTCTACGGCGTCGGGCCGATCGCCCGCTGTCAGGGCTGCATCGACTTCGATCGCGTCAAGCGGAAGTCGCGAGGCCTCGGCGACACGCTATCGAACGCACTGGCAACGGTCGGTGTCACTCCGGCCAGTGTCAGCGCAGCCACCGGCCAGCCGTGCAACTGCCCGAAGTACATCGCGGCACTGAACGAACTGGTTTCATACAAGCAGCAGGAGGAAAACGCATGAGTCTGTACGACCGATACAGAGGAATTGACGACGCGGGCAACCTGGTCGAAAAGCTGGGAATCTGGCCGACTATCACGGACTTTGGGCGCATGCTTGACGGCGAGATTACGGCAACCGATATCAGTCAGGCGTATGGATTGAGCGCCGCCGAACAACAGGAATTTGACGCGGTCAACGCTCATGCCACAAGTACGATCACCGCCTATGTGGTCGGACTGATGGGTGTTGGCATTTCGCAGGCGACGGCGACGAGCATCGCACGCGGCATCGTGCGGAATCAATACACGCAGGCGCTGTTGAAAGCGGAAGGCAATCTGGGGACGAAGGCCGAATTCGACGCAGCGATGGGCATCTCATGAGTTTGATTGCTGAAGCTGGCACGTTTTCCAGTCCGGGTTCAACCGGCAACGACACCGTTGCGCTGTCGAACTTTACGGGCGTCACGCCGAAGGTACTGATCGTCTGGGCCTCTCACGCCGACTCGACCGATGGCAATGGTCCGCTGACCACGGCAGCGCTATCATTCGGCGTGGCGGCTTCGAGCACTGAACGCGCGGTCGTTGCAATTCGCTCTGAGAATGGCCAGGCGACAAGTGATTCCTGGCGATATCAGGACAATACCAAAGTTGCCACGATTCTTGATTCAGGCGGCACGCGAAAAGAGGAAGCCGATTTTGTTTCGTTCGGGACGAACGAGTTCACGCTTAACTGGACGACCGTCGATTCGGTGCACTGGCGGTACAATTATTTGGCGCTGGGCGGCGATGACCTGACAGACGTCTACCTGGACGCGTTTTTGTCGCCAACATCGAACGGTTCACAGGCCCGCACCGGAGTCGGCTTTGAGCCCACGAGCCTGATCACATTTTCGACCATGTCGGCAACAGCGGGGCCGCTGCTCAACACGTGGGGTATTCTCGGTCTCGGCATACACGACGGCACCAACAGTACAGCGCTGGCAGTGACCAGTCGCGAGGCCGTTGGGACGTCCGATACTGTCCGGGCGATGGACTCAAGCTTCGTGCACCTGGCAAATGCAGACGGCACGACATGGGAGAAAGCTTCGGTTACGTCCCTTGACTCTGACGGATACACGCTGGATTGGACTACGACGCGAACTACTGCAGCGATCCACTACGTGCTGTGCCTGCGAGGTCCGCAGATGCAGCGCATGGTTGTGAATCAGCCGGCAACTAACACGACAGCGACTCGATCTGTAGGGTTTGCGCCGAAAGCGGCTTTGTCGTTTTCGGCGATGGCACCAAGTTCGGCGAGCATCAACGACGACGGGCGTGCTGCTGTCGGTGGATGGGACAGCAGCAACAAACAGGCGTCAGCCGGCTGGATGGACGCAAACGGTCAGGCGACGACAGACGCAGACTGTTATCAGAACAACGCGACATTTCTTAGTCATTACGACCACACGCAGACGCTCAAGGGCAGCATGACGGCGGCCGCCAGTGGCACCGATCTGATTGAAACATGGACCAGCGTTGACGGCACACAGCGCGAGCATGCAATGTTGGTCTTCGGCGATGCTTTTGTACTGCCACCACCAGCCGACGGAATACCGTACGACGAAGCGTTGCCAGTCAAGCCTTATTGCGCGTTCGACTGGATGGCGTTCTATCCCGGTCTCTGGAAACTACCGGACGCCGGCATCACAGTCACCGGCACGTCAACAATTGTCGGTGCGGTGAACGATGGAGGCATCGCAGCCAACGTCAACGAGGCAACCTTTATCCACCTGCCCGACAACGACTGCGAACTCTGGTTCAATCTCAGCGACCTGAACCCGGACTACTGGCAGACGCATCATTTCGACTTCCGGATTCACGGGCGTCGAACCGATGCAGCACAGGGCAACACGTCGCACGCTCAGCTTTACATGCAGATTTTCGAAGCCGACGGAACGACAGCAATATCCGAAGAAGCGGAGATGAACGCCGGTGGACTAAATGAGACATGGGAGAACAAATTCATCCAGGACGTCGAACGCACTGGGCGATCAAAGTGGGGAGTTCTCGTCAACGCTAAGGTGCGACTGCGGCAAAAGTACAACGGCGGCGACGCAAACGAACTGGCGCAGATTGCAGCCTACACGACCTACGTGCCGATCGAGGTGAAAGAGTACACGGCGAAGCCGATCGGAGACGGTACGAACAACGGATACGGATCGACGGAAGCGACACGCTGGGAGGCGATTGACGCGGGAGTCGATACGCCGGACGACGCGAAGAACATCACGTTGACCAGTACGGACGGCGATGCGTTCTTTGTCATGGGACCGGCACCGCCCGCCGATTTCTATCAAGCGCTGCACATGCAGACCGAAGTGCGATGGAAGGTGTCAACAGTCGCTGGCAATCGGCACACGTTGTCAATCGGTCACTTCACTGAAGACGAGACGACAGCATTCGCCGGCGGCACCAGCGGCATGGCACCGAATCCAAACACAGCAGAAACGTGGCTCGAACAAAGCTCGCCCGACGTCGACGACACGAACGCAGTCGGTTCTTTCTACGACTGGAACGAACAGGCGCAGATCAACACCTTCGCGCCGGCAGCCGCGACCTATGACGACGGAGCAATCACTGCACTGACGAACTGGCGACTCAACCTCGGCAGCACAAACGACAACGGCGTGCAAACGATTTCAGAAGCGGAAACCGAGATCAAGTATTCGGCATTGTCATCCGTCAGCTACGTGGGATTCGAACGGCTGTTTCCTGCAGCAGATGCGACAATAGACGGGCCAATCACGTCAACCGAAAGCACGCTCTGGGAAGCGATCAACACGCGCGTGCAACTCAGCGACAACACGAAGTACGTCACGCTTCCCGATGCCGATGCGTCAGTGTTCTTCGACCTGTCTGCCGCGCCAAAAGATCTTGGAACGGTACATCATTTCATCTTCTGGCTGAAGTACGCTCGCAAGTCGGCAAGTGGCGAGCATTCCGACCTGTTCATGCAGCTATTCGCAGCAGACGAAAGCACGGCACTCAGCAACGAATTGTTGATGACGAAGGACGTCGCCGCGAGCACCAGCAGTTGGGAACATCACAGCGTTGCAGGAATCGTCCCCACAACCGCAGTCGACTCAACGATATTCGGCAGCGCGAAGCTACGAATTCGCCAGGACTACCGCGACGGCGAGGGCATGAAAGTCACAGCCGCCAGTGTCGAGGTACACTACAATCCGAAAGAACTTGAATCGATCGTGCTCAAGCCAGCCGACGATCTGAGCGTCAACGGCATCACGTCAACGGAAGCCAAGCTATGGGAAGCGTTGACCGCTGGGGTCAATACGCCCAACGACGCCAAGTTCGTGAGCGCCAACGCCGCAGGCCAAGACGCCCGATTCGTGATGGCACCAGCAGTGCCGACGGACTTCTTTCAGGTGCTCGACTATCAGATCCGGTTCCGTGCTCGCCAGTCGGATGTCAGCTACCCGAATTTGACACCGGCAATCGAACTGCACGCGTCAGATACTGTCGGAACGGAAAGCACGGAAACGCTGTTGCTCGATGAGGACGTTGACGTCACCTGGGGCGATTACACGAAGCTCGCAGCCGATGACGCGACTGCAATCACAATCGGAAACGGCGACGATGACACACAGATCTTTGGGTTTGCGGCGGCGGCGCGAGTGTTTCTGCTGAAGTCGATCAGCAAACTCAGGTTGTTCGCAAAGGGTGAAGCCGCCAATGGCCCGATCACGCTCTACGTCTCGCTAAAAATCAATGAGGTATGGACAACCGTTGAGCCGCTGCTGTTCGCTGGCGGCGTCCAGACGCTCAGTGTCGAGTGGGATGGCTACGAACTCAGCTCCGAACATCTGGCGACAGTTGAGGTGCAGGTGTGGGCAGACGGGCTTAGCGTCTCCGATACGTTTGATTTTGAGTGGTGCTACGTGGAAGTCGTGGGGAATGTCCCGGCGCAGTCGACGCAACTGAACGCGTCCGTTGCTGGTGCCGCTACCGTAGTCGATACGTGGACGGACTTCGAAACTTTGCAGACTCACAGCCCGACGGCAGCGGGTTTTCACTCGACGCACAGCCGGTCAATCGAAGGCACTGGCGGTTCGCTCGCCGACCGTGACGCATGGCTCTGGCCCATCGTGACAGTAGCCGACGATGCAGCCTACGGCTCGGGCGGTGACTTCGATGTGTCCGAGATTGAAATCACGGTCTGGTTTTCGGCGCTGCAATCGACTTCCGCCGGCATTTACTTATTTCGCTTGATGCAAGGGATGAACACGATGATTCGAGACGTAATCAATCAGCGGTGGTGGGTGTATGCCTTCGACGTGACTACCGGACTGCCGAAGACCGGCGACGCGGCGAACATCACAGCCAACATCTACCAGAACAACGGTGGAGCGGTCGCAACCGACACGGCGAACCCGACGGAGATCGCCGGCGGATTCTACACGTTCCCGCTCACGCAGGCCGAGACAGCAGCAGATACGATCACACTCGTTCCGACGTCAAGCACCGAGAACGTCAGCGTTGTGCCGACTCCGGCTGTCGTTTCCCCACATCCGGCGAACTTCGGTCTGTTGGGCATCGAAACCGACGGCGACCTGACGAAAGTCAACACACTGCACGGACACACGGCACAGACGGCGGACAACGAGACGCGGCTTGCAGCGGCTGCTGCAACACTGGCCGCACAGGACGTGATTCTGGGCAACCTGCCGAACGCCGGATCACTCAGCGATCTGGCGACGATCAAGAATCGAATCGGGGCTTTTGCCGGGACAGGCGTCAATACGATTCTCGGCTTTTTGAAAGCGCTGGGCAACAAGGACGCGACCGATCCGAGCGAACTGGTCGACGGCGGCACGTTCGCAGCAGCCTCACACTCAACGCAGGCCATCCGCATCCGGGGCGACGCAGCCTACGTTCCACCGTCAACGGGATCAGGAGCCTACGACGTCGACATCCTCGTCGAGGACGAAGCTGGAAACCCACTCGGTGGGGCACAGGTCCGCATGGTGCTCGGGGCGTCGGTGTCGGAAGGACAGACAGCAGCCGACGGCACGCTGACACTCAAATGCAACAACGGAAGCTGGTCAATCGGCATCACGCATGTCACCAGTGTGAGCTATTCCGGGACAGTCGTCGTCGATGGTGACACAACGGTGCCGACGTTCGAGCTGCCACAAACAGTCACGGCAGACCCATCTGACGCAGGTCGATCGACAGGACAAATTCTGCTGATGACGAACGGCTCGCCAGACGTCGGAGCAGAGTATTCGATCAAGTATTCACGAGGCGGCGACCTCGCGGGCGTGTCACCAGATCGATCGATCATGACCGCGACGGCAAACGCCAGCGGCATCGCTCAGTTCCCGAATCTGATCCACAACGCCTACTACACGTTGCTGGGTCGAGGCGACGGCACGGCAGCGTCGCAGATTTCACCGTTTGCGAAGCGGTCTGCCGATCGTCTCGGTGAGTTTCAGGTGCCCGTCACGAGCCCGTTCTCAATCACGGAATAAAAACATGGCACCCATTAAACCAATCCCATCGACCGCCACGCGGCGGCTGAATCTCGCGACGTAGCACGCGTTTGAGATGATGATTCGGCTGTCCAGGCGGGATCACCACAGACATCACCAGATGCCGCTGCAGCCATGCGGGCACGGGCCATGCCTGAGCGTGTTGCGTTTTGTTCGCTGTCCATCGCAGGACATCCCATGGCGGCGTGAGGGCGGCTTGCAATCGCAGGCAGTCGGCGATGCGCAGGCATGACCAGTACGCCAAGGCGAGGTACTGACGCAGCCATGCCGGTGACTCGGTGTAGACTCCGGAGATTGAGTCCATGCTGGCGAGTACGGGCTGAGGTCGTGGCACTCGCAGTTTGCGACCTGGAGCAAGTCGTGCCCCAGTGGCCTCATGGTGCAGCGTGAGCAGTTCTTTGATTGAGCCCTCGATCGTTGCTGGTCGAAGCCCCTGAGATCGGCACCAGTCGCGGTATTGATCGAACAATTCCGGGCTCAGGTCGGTCACGTCGATATCACCGACAGCACGCGCAAATCGCGTCGCGGTGTATTGATAGCTGCGCCGGGCCAGTCGTCTGGCGGCAATGTATTTCTCGGCAGCGTCAGAAAGTTTCATGGCACTTCGTCCTTTCTGACTGTGCATCCTGCCCGTCCTGTGCGTCGTGCTTTTGTCCTCAGTAGGTGTGCGAACGTGAGTTCCGCCAGTGGTTTTCCACGACTTTTCCGACTTTTCCGGTCGTGCCGGTTGCCCCTAAGCGCTCGGCTGGGGGCCGAGAGGTCGCAGGTTCAATTCCTGTCGTCCCGACTGTCGTATTGCATCACGGTAAACCGGAGTATACACTGATGGCAACTGCTATTTGGGACAAAGAAACCGTGGACCCGTTTTACGAACACCTGCAAACCTACGTGGCTCGCGACGAAATGCCGAAACGGCAACTCGCGATGAGAGCCGGTATTTCGCGCGTCTATCTCGACAAGCTGCTCCAGCGGGAAAGCAAGGTATCGCTCGAAGTAGCGATTTCGTTGGCAAACGCAATGGGAACGAGTTTGGAGAACATTTTGAAAAAATCACGTAAATCACAGTTGACATAGTAAACCGCAGTTTACTACATTGCCGCCCGTCACAACTGACGGAGCGAAGCAAGCGGCAAGATGGCTGCAGACCCGTCAGTGATTTAATCACGGCGGGTTTTTTTATGGCTGCTGAAAAGCCAGACATCGCACTCACAACCGACGGCATGTTCCGGTGGTTGATCCGGAAGGATCTGGACCGCGTCCTTGAGATTGAACAGGCGGGCTTCGATGTGCCGTGGACGGAAGCGGAGTTCCTGCACACGCTGCGACAGAAGAACTGCATCGGTTCGGTCTGGGAAACACACGCTGGCTACGTCGTGGGGTACACGATCTACGAACTGAATGGGGGTCGGCTTGAATTGCTGAACCTCGCCGTCGATCCCGACTACCGACGAACAAACGTCGGCGGTCAGATGGTCGAGAAGCTGAAGACGAAACTGCATCAGCAGCGACAGCGTGAACTGGCAACGTACGTCAGAGAGACAAACGTCGAAGCACAGCTGTTTTTTCAATCGCTGGGATTCGTCGCGACCGGTGTCGTGAATGATTTCTACGATCATTGCTCCGATGCCGCGTACCGCATGATCTTCAAGGCCGAGTGGTTGGAGATCCCGGCATGAGTGAAGTCACCCTCACTATCGACGGCACGGAGTACGTCTGCATCTCGAAGAGCGAATACGCTCGGCTGGTGCTGGCAGCCGATACGCTGCCGGCACGTACTCTGGAAGACGTCACGACGCAGCTGATCAAGTCGTCGTTTGCGCGACATCAAGGACACCGAGGAAAGGTCTGCAAGGAACTACAGGTCAGCCCGAAGACTGTCAAGAAGCGACTCGATTCGTTGAATCTTGGAACGGGGCACGTCACCAGGTCAGACAAGTACGCACTGGCCGCGAAAACGTGGTGGGACATGCTCAGCCGCGAGTCTCGCAACCTCATCAGTCGGCAAGTCGAAATCAAACTCGGTTATCTGCCGTCCATCGTGGAAATGTACGAACAGATCGCCGCCGGACAGCCTGCAGGAGGTGAGTTGTGAATCAGCCACTGCTTTTCGACAACGATCTGGTTCCAACCGCTCAGGCACGCAAGTCCGATCCAATCACGTCGGTGTTGGCGGCGGAACGTGTCGAGAGAAGTGGGTCTGCAGCCAGCCAACGCGAAGCAGTGCTGTCGTTCGTCAGGTCTCACAGTGGTCTGACATCAGCCGAGATCGCGAAAGCGATGCAAGTGAATCGACAGATGCCAGCGCGACGATTGCCGGAACTGGCGAAGGTGGGACTGATCAGGAAAGGCGACAAACGCACGTGCGGAGTCGCGGAAACATTAGCGGTCACCTGGTGGCCGGCAGGAGCGTGCCAGTGAGTCACGAAACACGGGAAGAGCTAGTCGCCGAACGCGATCGATTGCGCGAACACGTTGCGTACCTTGAAGCCCGGTACTCCGAAAAGCTGCAGCGAATCAACACGCAGCTGACGGAGCAATACGCCTCCCTGCGGAACACGGTGGTGGCAGCAGGTGTGCAGCTGCAGCTGGACCAAACCCTTTACGACAAACGAGAACAGCAACTGCGAAAACCAACCACAACAACCATTGGATCGGATGGACGCTATGACTGACATGTCAGGACTACTTAACGACGCACTGGCTTTTGGCTGCACGATGTTTGTCGGGTGTTCGGCTCTGATCATGATCGCTGTTGGCAAGCCGCGAAAATAACGAAACACCCGGCAGCGGTGAAAACTTTTTTCACACTCAAAAGGTTCGACGAGTGGGGAACAACTGGTTTCGCACAGAAGCCGTCTGCCGGGTTACTTATCACCCAGGAAAGGAGAACAGGGATGTTGGTGTTTTCACGGAAAAAAGACGAGGTCATCACGATCGGTGATGGCATTCGCGTCACGGTCGTGGACATCCGAGGTGACAAGGTTCGGATCGGAATTACGGCAGACAGGGATATGCCGGTACATCGAGAAGAAGTCTACGAAGCAATCAAACGAGAGCAGCTGGCTACGACAGGAAGCGATAGCGACGCGCAGGATACTGCATGAAGCACGCGTTGGGTCAGCTGCTCTCAAATCACCCCGGCTCACTGTGAGCCACAACTCAACTTGGAAGGAATGAAAGATGTTCTTGGTACTACAGGACGAAGCTGGCAACGAAGTGTGTCGGCGACAGGTTTCGAAGTCGCAAGTGGTTCAGAAGGCTGCGACGGAGCTGGTCGACGCTGAAATGACGGAGATTGCTACGCGACATAGTCAACTCGGGGAGCTGAAGAAGCAGCTGGCGGCACCTTCGTCAGTTGTGGCGGATCCTGCAACGGAATAGGTCAGCGAGTAACCCTCAGAGCTGAACGGGGGCAGGTCTCTACCTCTGTGGTCAGACACTTCGGTTTCGGACCTGTCCCCGCTCTTAGAACGAACGATGCAATGAAGGTATTGACAATCGAACTGCCACCACCGCACCCAAAATTGCACGCTCATAACACCGGGCATTGGAGATCGAAAGCGAAACCAACACAGGAATTAAGATCGCTGGCGAAGGCTCTTGCGATGCAGGCAAAGCCGAAGCGTTTCAGGACATGGGACAAGGCTGTTGTCGACTACCAGTTTTGCCTGGCGACTGCGCGCCGGCGAGACACAGCAAACCTGATACAGAGCCAGAAGCCGGCAATTGATGGCGTGGTAGATGCCGGCATCATCGCGGACGACGACTGGAAACATTTAGAGATAGGAAGCGTGAAGTGTGAAGTGGATCGAAAGAACCCACGAGTTGTTTTGACTTTTAGAAAGGTAGAAGAATGAAGATCAACAAAGGTAAGAAACAGAGACCACGGCGAACGCTGCTATACGGCGTGCATGGTGTGGGGAAGTCTCAGTGGGCAGCGAGTGCGCCAGATGTTGTGTTTCTGAATCTTGAGGATGGGCTCGATGACATTGATTGCGCCAGCACGGACTTGCTCACGCGATTCGATCGCGTGAAAGAAACACTGAACGAGCTGAGTGCAGAGAAACACGGCTTTAAGAATCTTGCGGTCGACAGCGTGGACTGGCTGGAAAAGCTCATCCACAAAGAAGTTGCTGATGATCACGGCAAGCCGCACATCAGTGAGATCGGATACGGGGCCGGATACAAGGCCGCGATGGCCAAATGGGACAAGTTCTTGTTCGGCCTGGATTGGCTGCGCAAAGAGCTGGGCATGGGCATCATCCTGCTGGCTCACAGTGACGTGAAGCGGTTCGAGTCGCCAGAGCAGGAGAGCTACGACCGCTATCAACCGGCGCTGCATCCCTTGGCCGCAGCTGCTTTGCAGGAATGGTGCGACGAGGTTCTGTTCGCTTCCTATCGGGTGTTTACGAAGAAGGAAGATCAGGGATTCAACAAAGAGCGGAACATCGCTGTCGGTGATGGTGAGCGCTACATCCGCACGCAGGAAACGCCGGCAGTGCTGGCAAAGAATCGTCTGGATCTTCCAGCCGAACTGCCCATGCCGAAGGACAACGGGTTCGCTGTTTACTCGCAGTATTTCCCGGGCAGCCAGGGCAACATCGACGGCACGGTTGTTGATGGATCATCGAAGCAGAAGTGAGTGTGAGTTTCTGAGTTTTGTTTAACGATTTGAGGAGAGTGAATAATGGGTAATCTCGAAGGCTTCAACGCTGAGGAAGTGGAACCAAGCGAGGGTTTCTCAGCGATTCCAGGTGGTGACTATCAAGTCATTATTACCGATTCAAAAATGAAACCGACAAAGAACGGCAACGGAAAGTACCTCGAATTGAAGATGCAGATCCTGAACGGTCAACATCAGAACCGAGTGTTGTTTGATCGACTGAATCTGGTCAACCAGAGCGAAGTTGCGGTGCAGATCGCAAAGGGCACGCTGTCGGCAATTTGCCGAGCGGTCAACGTCCTGACACCAAAGGACTCATCGGAACTGCATAATAAGCCGCTCACAGCCACCGTGAAGACGAAGAAGGATCAGGACGGCAACATGCAGAACGAGGTCAGTGGCTACAAGCCTCGTGACACCAAGGCACCGCAACAGGCTGAACCGCCAGTGGAAGCGGGTGCCAGTGGTGGATCTCCTTTTGCTTGAGGCAACGGGACCGGTGGCGTACTGGGAGACGCTGACAAACGAAGACGCTACCTACTCAATCCGGACGTACCACTACAGGAGGAATCCTGCAAGAGCGTGAACGGGTCGCGAGTCGTGGAAGTGCGGCATCAGGAGTTAGAACGGTGTGCGGCATGCAGGTTCGAATCCTGCCCGGTCCAATCTCTATCCATATCCACTTAGAAAACGATCGAGAAAGAAAATGACAACAACTGAACTATCACGAGTAGATGCGGCAATTGAATATGCCAGGAATGAACTTGCAAAAGCAGATCCAGTCATCGAGCAACTGCGCGAAGACTATATGGGAATCACCGTCACTGGTCCCGATGACGACGCTGGATTCCATTCGGCAGACACTGCGCTGAAGCGAGTCGTCCGGCTGCGAACCAGCGTGGAAAAGACACGCAAGGAACTCAAGGCGGATGCCCTCAAGTATGGCAAGGTGGTCGATGGCGAGGCCCGCCGGATCCGTGAACTCATTGAGCCGATCGAGTCACACCTGAAAAAGCAGGCTGACATCGTGCGGCTTGAACGAGCCCGCATCAAAGCTGAGGCGGAACGAGCACGAGAGGCACAGGTTCAGGAGTGGGTTCAGCAGCTCAAGAACGTCAATGCACCGATTGATGTCGAGGCGTTGAGAAAGATGGATGATGACGAGTTTCATCTTCACTTCTTGTCAGCGCGGAAGCGATTCGAAGAAGCAAGAGCAGCAGAGGAGGCCAGGGAGGCCGAGCTTCGACGTCAGCAGGAAGAACTGCAGGCGGAACGTGAACGGATCGAGGCCGAACGAGCTGAGCTGGAACGACTGCGGGAAGAGGCGAAACCGGATCCACCGGCAGTAGTTGAGGAAGAAGAACCTGAAACTGTTGTGCTTGAACCGGCAACCCCGTTGAGGAGACAACAGCGGACAGCCGTGTACTCGATTCGCAAACAACTGGAGATGATCGCGATTCCTGATCAACTCGACGAGTATCGAAGCCGGATCGTTGACATCATCGAAAGTGCTGCCGATCAGATCGAGAACTTGATCGACGAGGATGGTGAGTGATGGTTCCCCGCTACTATCAGCAGGAGTCGCACGACGCCGTCTGGGACTTCCTGCGTACTCAGTCAGGCTCGCCGCTGGTTGTGCTTCCAACAGGGGCAGGTAAGTCGCTCGTGATCGCCATGCTTGTCGAGCAGGCTCGCAAGTTCGATGCCCGTGTGATTGTGCTGCAACATCGTAAAGAACTGATCGAGCAAAACGCCGAGAAGATCCAGATCCTTTTACCTGGCATCAAGGTTGGTCTGAACTCGGCGGGCCTGCGGCGGCACTCATTCGACGATGACGTGATCTGTGCCGGCATTCAAAGTGTGTACCAGAAGGCTCATGAGTTCGGCAGGCGGGAACTCATTATTGTTGATGAGGCACACCTGTTGAGCGACAAGACGGATTCGATGTACGGGAAGTTCCTTGCCGACATTCGCGTCATCAATCCGAAAGCTCGATTAACAGGGTTGACGGCTACGCCGTTCAGGACCGGTGAAGGTCCGATCTGCGGAAAAAACAAGTTGTTTCAACGGATCTGCTACGAGGCTCAGACCGGTGACCTGATCAGCCAAGGGTGCCTGTGTCCTATTACAAACAAAGCGGCCACGGCTGAGATTGACACTTCATCGATCCGGATGAACAAAAACGAGTTCGTTGGAGCAGCTGTCGAGCGTGCATTCGACACTGATGACAACGTTCAGGCAGCATGCCTGGAGATTGTCGCGAAGTGTCATGATCGGCACAGCATCCTGTGCTTCGCTTCTGGTGTGCATCATGCCGAGAGCATCGCCGATGTTCTTCGCGGTATGACCGGCGAGACGGTGGGTGTCGTCACAGGCAATACGATTCCGCTGGAACGGACTGCACACCTGGGCAACTTTCGCAATGGTCAGTTGCGGTGGCTGGTCAACTGCGATGTGCTGACAACTGGATTCGACGCACCATGCATCGACGCAATCGCGGTGCTGCGGGCGACGATGTCGCCGGGGTTATTTGCTCAGATCGTTGGCCGGGGCTTACGAAAGCATGAGAGCAAAACAGATTGTTTGGTGCTCGATTTCGGCGAGAACATCAAACGGCATGGATCGCTCGATGATCCGGAGTATGGGCGGGCAAGCGTTTCCAGTCGCGGTGACGGCGAGAAGCAACAGGCCGACAAAAACGGCAGGGGCAAGGAATGTTTTAACTGCGGCATCGATGTTGCCGCGAATGCTCGTGCCTGCCCTGATTGTGGATTCGTGTTTCCAGTCAACCATGACACGCGAGCCGACGAAGAATCGGCACTGACTGGTCAGCCGGAACCAGAGACGTGGGATGTGAAGTCTGTTAGTTGGACACGTCACGAGAAGAAGAAAGATCCCAACGCGCCACCGACATTGCGAATGATTTACGAGTGCCACCCTGAAGGCATCACAGGCAACATGATGGTTGAACAGATCAGCGAATGGATCTGCATCGAGCATGAAGGTTTCGCGTTTAGAAAGGCTCAACTGTGGTGGGCCGAACGAACTGACGAAGAGTTTCCGGAATCAGTTGATGTGGCAATTGAAGCACTGGATCGAAACGTGGCTCGTCATCCGTCGAAGATCACAACTCAGAAAGACGGGCGGTGGAAACGGATCATGAGTGTTGAGTTTACCACTGACAAGCCAGAGATCGCGGACGCCGTTTCAGTGTCGGCGTTTGATGTTGACTTTGATGATGTGCCGTTTTAAGGCTATCTGGCCACGAAAGAAAAGATTATGGGTACAGAAAAGACAACACGGCTGAATCTAACTGAGATGCTCGACGGGCGGAAGAGGCTATAGGTAAAGAATGAACATCCCCGAAGAATGGCACCTGGTGCCAATTGCTACGAGGTCGAAAAACCCAGGATCGCTGCTAGGCAAAGGCTGGCAGCATCAGGCGACGAACGATCCTGACGTTATCCAATTTTGGAAGGATAACCACTTTGGCTGCAACTGGGGTTTACTGCTTGGCCAAAGATCTGGAGTGATTGACGTCGAATACGATTCGCCGGAAGGTCAGGCGATTATCGACGAAGCTGTTGAGGCCTGTGGCGTTCAAACAGTGTCGTACCGGTCTGCAAAATCTATGCATCGATTATTCCGCTACGATGATCGCTTCACTGATCGAAAGGCCAGTGTTGGCGTCGCTGGTACAGAATGGCGATTCGGGCAAGACTCAGCTCAATCAGTGATTCCAAATTCCATCCATGAGGATGGAATAAGGTACGAATGGCTACCAGGCTTGTCTCCGGACGAAGTTGAAATCGCACCATTGCCTGATGCGATGTGGAATCTGTTTTTGGATCTGGAACATGACGACACACCAGCTGCCGTGGCTCCAGTAATAGAACCACGACAGGAGATCGCGGGAGATAGCCTGGTTGATTGTGCGAGAGCCTACGCCGAACAGCATCTGGACTGGTCGGAACTACTCAGCACATGGGGATGGTCATTCTGCCGGACTCGTGGAGATGCCCAGGACTGGTGGAGACCAGGGAAAGGCAAAGGCTCGATTTCTGGAACTGTCAACTTCGACGGTTCCGGAACGCTTCGGGTTTTCAGCTCAAACGCTGCTCCACTGGAAAGTGAATCAAGCTATGACAAATTCGCTTTCCTGTGCTGCATGGAGCATGGAAACGACCCGGTGAAGGCAGCAAAGCGAATACTTCCAGCAGAAATCCAGGCTGAGTGTACACGGAACTGGATCGAGCAGAAGGAGGCCAATCTGCCAGAAGTGGATCTGTCTGGAATCCTGGGCGAATTACTGATCGGTCTTGGGGAGCGTTTGAGCCTGGATGATGTCCCGGATGTAGTCACAATCGAAGAGTTAAAAGAACTGGCGATGCTGGAGCCACCAATCCGGGAATCAGAATCGGACAAAGAACTCGCCTTGCCGGAAGAAGTGTTTCTTGAGGCTCCTCAGGTGCTTCGAGATTGCATTGATTACATGCTGGATCAGGCTCTGTACCCTCAGCCAGAGGCGGCTCTCTCGGCGTCTCTGTGCGTATTGTCAGTGTTGACCGGACGCAAGGTTGAGGATCCCCGAGGAACCCGCACAAATCTCTATTGCGTGACTCTCGGTAAGAGCGGTCGAGGAAAGGACTGGCCCCGTGTCGCTGCCGGGAAGATCCTTCAAGAGATCGATCCGAAGTTGCTTGGGGCCGAGAAGTTCGCTTCAAGTACCGGAATGCTTCGGGCGCTCGAACTGGAACCATGCCAATTATTCCAGATCGATGAATTTGGCTCCTGGTTATCCGGAATCACTGGAGCAAACTCGCCTCCACATATGCAGTCAATGATCCGGGAGTTCAACACCCTCTACACATCGGCAGCGAACCCGCAGTGGAAATCAACAGCCTACGCTGACCCAAAAAGCAATATCACTATCTGTCAGCCTCACGCCGTGATTCACGGGTCGTCGGTGCCGGAAGAAGTTTGGGAAAATGTGACCCCGTCACTGGTTCGCGGCGGACTGATGGGCCGAAGCCTGTTTTTCGAATGCCTGGAGAAGAAGCGATATCACGGGGGGAATGGAGAAGGCCCCGCGGAGTCGCTGGTCAATGACCTCATGGAGATCGGGCAGCTGTCTCACGGCCCTGGAAACCTTTCTGAGATGTCTCCGACAGCCAAACGGTACGAACGGACACCAGAGGCCGAGGAAAGATTCTCTGAGCATATCCGAAGCATTGACGACAAACTGGAAACCGAATCCGGCGTCGAGGAGTCGCTCTGGGCCCGTGTGGGCGAGAAAACAGCCAAGATGTGTCTATTGTCGGCAGTGGCCCGGAAAGCCGATCAGATCGAGCTCCAAGACGTCAACTGGGCCATCCTGCTCGTGAACGCTTTGACTCGCCGGGTGATTAAACGAATCTCGGGAGACACAGCGGAAGGCCGGTATGGGCATAGCGCAAACGACATAAAGAGGGCTTTCCTCGAGATCGGTGCAATGACAAGACGTTCGTTCACGAGAAAGTTCCAGCCAAGTAAGATGCCGCCCAAACAGCGTGATGAGATCTTGCAGGGGCTACTTGAAGCTGGGATCGTCAAAGTGATCCGGGTGAGGCAGACAGTAAAGCCGACACTGTGGTATGGAGCCTCGTATCGACACATCCTCAGGGCAGTGGATGACTCATGCGAATAGGTCAAAATAGAGGGTCATTTGATAAGTCAGAAGCGTCTGTGACCTATTCTTGATGCCGCAAATCGCTCAAAGTGTGACCTGTGACCTATCCGTGACTTATTTCGTGACTTATTCAAACGTGTGTTTTACTAGTATTTTAATAGGAGAAGAGAGAGGGGGGGGGTAATAAGTCAATAGGTCTCCCTATATACCTTCTTGCTGAAACTCCATCTTTGAATACCCTTTAAGAACACCCCTGTGACTTATGACTTATTCAGAAATGAAAGCCAAATCGATGACAATTCAGAACCAGTACGAAGCCGGTTGGAACTCCGCCTGCGATGACATCGAGCGAAACGACTCGGAATGGGAACAGACGCCAGAAGATGCTGAAGAGCATCAATGGCCGTTGGGGCCAGCCGACCGCTGGGAGGCTGAGGAGAATGTTCTTAAGTCCTCAATCGAAAAGCCTGAAATCCCATATCACCAGGGGAGACACGACTGCTTCAAACTCGCATGTGAAACATGGCGAGAAAGCCAACTAGACGACATCAAGGACACAGTGATGGCAAACGCTCTCCGGTTTCACATTCCGAAAACCTCTTGACAAACTTTTCGACCTTGGTAGTGTTTTCGAATCTGACCACAGTGGAGAACGCGAATCTGTTCGCGCCGAAACCGTTTGAGCAAACACGGTTTTTGCAGGCGTTACTGTGGATCCACTCACAGATCTCAAAGGTCTCTGCAACTGGGGGCTGGTCGATCTCATCAAGCTGTGCCAGCTTGCGTACAGCCCTGATCAGTTTATTGCTGACGAGGTGAGAGCCCTGGGATTGTCTCTGACGCGAGTGATTCATGCCGGCCCTGCGGATGCCATCGTCGTCGAGGATGAGCACCGGTTCGTCGTGGCGATACGTGGGACGCAGCCCGGCCAGCTACGTGATGTCATTGCCGATGGCCGATTCTGCCCGGAGCGGTCTGACTACGGTGGCCTTGTTCATCGAGGGTTCTGGAACCACGCACAATCGTTGTGGGAGGATCTCGTTGACGTTGGGATCCTGGAGACACGTAAGCCGCTCACGATCTGTGGGCATTCGCTCGGAGGAGCAGCTGCCACGCATATCGCTCTGTATGCCGGACTCAACCGGTCTTCAGGCCGCTCGAATCCGCACCTGTTGACTGTTGGGGCTCCGCGAATTGGCACCTCGGGCTATCACAGGCAGGTCCGAAAGCACACAGCATCAATCACCCGCGTCGTCAATCACCGAGATCCGGTGCCGTTGTTCTTGTCGTGGTTGTATTCGCACCCACGATCTCGCGTCGTCTACTTCGATCACAACGGCCTGGCTCACCTCAATCCGTCGTTTCGTAAGCGGCTCCGCCATCGTGGTGGATCGTACGGCAAAGTGGCAAAAACATTCCTGTCGGGGGCACCGTGTCAGGCGGCGCGTGAGATGTTCCCCGCTCACAACCACTACATGACGCGCTACGTTCAGCTGTGTCAGGACCTTTGCAGGAGAGTTCACTCATGATGCGTTTCTTACGGGCTTTCGGCGGTGTACTTCGCCTATTGTTTCTCGGGGCATTGCTCGCCATTCTGGGGTGTCAGTGTGGGGCGTTGCCAGCTGCTGAAATCTCACGACAAGTCATTCAGCGAGCGACCGCGTCAACAGTGCGAATTCATCTACCCGGTGGCGTTGGATCCGGATCGATCTTGCTCAACCGCGAAAGTGACACGATCATCCTGACGTGTGCTCACCTGTTCCGCGACGCAGCTAAGCCGTACCAATCCGAAGTAGAAGTGTTTCATGCGACAGGGGCAAATCGCTACCCGGCGAAAGTCCTGAAAGGTGATTTCGAACATGATGTGGCAGTGCTCAGTATTCAGACACCGCAAGCATTGCCTGTCATTCAGATATCCAGTCGCAAGCTGCAACGAAACGAAGATGTTTTTAACGTAGGCTGCCGACTCGGCGCAGAGCCCACGGCATTCACGATGGAATTCAAGGGCCTCACGAACGACGGGCTATTGATGTGCAGCCGATACCCGGCTCAAGGCCGATCTGGTGGAGGGTTATTTGACACTCAGGGGGATCTAGTCGGCATCTGTGTTGCGGCCGATCGATTGGCAAACCGTGGCCTCTACGTGCCTCGTGAGCCAGTCTACAATATCCTCAATCGAGCCGGAGTGAAGCTCACGCAACGACGAGCACAGCATCGTGGCATCTTCTACACACAGTCGTACTGTGCAGGATGTGAGGTCGCGAAAGACCTACTGCAGACGGATCGGTTTCGCTCAATCGGTATTGAGTGGGATATTCGCGACGTGGCGACACTGCCGCAAAAATTGCGACCTCCATGGACTCCTGCGTTTTCTCTCAACGGACAGACGTTCATGAAAAAGGAATGGGACGCTGACGACCTGCATGATTGGATGAAAGACACGGTCAAGCAGTCACGCGCACAGTCATCAGCACCGCTCCCAAGAGAGTCCGAATCAGTCATCGACCTGCCGTGGGAAGGACTCCAGTTCATTATCCTAGTCGGCAAAGAGCAAGGCGACATGCGACGCGGTATGAGTGCCGGCGTGCGTCGCCTCATCGAGCATATGTCAGGCGGACAAGCCACACTGAGGGTTATTCGAAACAACGAAGCACCAACGATCTATCAGGCTGTCATGGATGCCGGGCAGTTCCCATACACTGCAGATCTCGTCGGAGTTGTTCTGGTCGACAAGGTGGCGGAGGTCGGGTGGATCAAGGGCAAGATGCTGGCAAAGATCGAGAACAGTATCAGTGAGCGAATCAACCAGGATGCGATGGTGTTTCCCATCATCCCGGTCTTTGCTCGGTCCAACGCAGGTGACTATGGAAAAATCCTCGTCGCACTGAAGACCGTGGAACCACAGGCTGAACAACCAACCGATCAGCCTGTAGTTCCACTGTCTCCAGTCGTTGAGCCTGAGCAGCCCGAAGACGATGGAAGTCGATCCGTTGTCGGCATGTTGTTCGGGGCGTTGTGTGTCTTCACTGGACGTCGCATCTTCAAGCACGTCAAGGACTACACGCTAACGAGGGATGAGGAGCTGCAGCATGATCTTGATGATAAAGCTGACAACGAGCCGAAGGTCACGACCACACTGTCAGGAGGACTGACATGATCACTGGACTTATCGCGTTGGGAACAGCACACCTTGGCTCGATCGTCTGTGGGGCAGCAGCTGCAGGTGTAGCCGAGGCAATCATCCCAATCGCGACACGAGCACACCGCGCACGACGAGCTACAAACCTCGTTCGCCGCATCCACCGTCGGAGGCATGGGCGAGGCGTGTCGAAAGCGGAGCTGCAGCAGGTGCGACGTGAGGAGCTGTGACGGGGTTTGGGTCCTTCCCGGTCCGATACTCGATGCAAATATCCGC
>Ga0180434_10003267_pt1 | contig 20798 bp, 15 predicted proteins | sample SS_ome_7_FD_132453 | JGI IMG/M metagenome (GOLD analysis project Ga0180434, IMG submission 132453) | Hypersaline lake sediment archaeal communities from the Salton Sea, California, USA - SS_1_D_2 metaG | ecosystem: Environmental > Aquatic > Non-marine Saline and Alkaline > Hypersaline >...
CGTGGTCTTGCGTTGCCCCGGCCTCATATGATCTGCTTCCTTCGGGCTCCATACCTGCCGGGTCGATCCCATTATACGGCATTCGGGGTGGTGGGATCAATAGCCGGGGATCACCCCACACCTCATTCGCCGTGCTGGGAGAGGCGGGGAGTGGATTCAGGCGCTCATTCGGCGGTTCGGTTTTCTTCCAATATAAGGCGGATGGCCGCCGAGAAGGTGTCGATGTTGAGGGGCTTCTGCAGGACGGTGCGAAACCCCAGTTCGATCAGGTGGGATTCGTTGTCCTCGGCGTAGGCGGTGATGGCGATGATGCGATCATGGAGATGGGGATAAAAGGCCTTTAGAGAGGCCAGCAGGGTAACCCCGTCCATATCGGGCATCCTGAGATCGGTGATCACCAGCGAGATACTCGTTGATTCTGCGGCGAGCACCTCGAGGGCTTCCCTGCCGTTCCTGGCCGTGAGGGTGGTATAGCCCAGGTGATCCCGGAGAAGGTTCTCCAGCATGGATCTGACCTTTTCGTCGTCCTCGACGAGCAGCAGCACCTCTCCGAGGCCGCGTACGATCGGTGCCTCTTTCTGTTTAACGAGGATTTCATCGCTGGTATGGCGGTGGGGCAGATAGACACCCATGGAGGTCCCCCGTTCGACCTGGCTGGAGACCACGATCACCCCGCCCATCTCATCCACGATACGCTTGACGATCGACAGGCCCAGTCCGGTTCCCTGCCCCCGATGTTTGGTCGAGAAGAAGGGTTTGAAAATCTCTCCGATCGTGCCGCTGTCCATGCCCTTGCCCGTATCCTCGATGGTCAGCAGCACGTGCGAACCGGCCTTCAGAACACTGTTCTGCACGTAGCGGGCCTCGTCGACCTCCTCGTTTTGCGTCGTGATGGTCAGGGTTCCTCCCGTGGGCATGGCGTCACGGGCGTTGATGACCAGGTTCAGCACGACCTGCCGCACCTTGTCGGGATTGCCCAGAATGGTGTGCACCGACGGTGACAACCGGTAAACGATTTCGATCCCATCGCCGACGACCTGGAGCAGCAACTCGTTCCATTCACGGATGATCTTGTTGATGTCGATGTTTTTCTGGACCGGTTCCTCCTCCTTGGTGAAGTCCAGGAGCTGCTTGACCAGACCCGCGGCGCTCCCCGAGGCCTGGATGATGGCCCGGATGTATTTTTTCGCACTTTCAGGATCGTTGTCGAGGCTGTAATCGAGCATCTGGGCGTTTCCCAGGATGGAGGTCAGAATGTTGTTGTAGTCATGGGCGATCGTGCCGACCAGGGTTCCCAGGGATTCGACCTTCTGCAATTGGTGGAACTGGATTTCGGTTTCATGCAGGGTCTCTTCGGTCTTCTTGCGCTCGATGGCCGTGGCGATCTGACGGGATACGAACATCAGCAGGTCCCGGTCGCCCTCCGTATAGTGGATGGACGGGGAATAGCTTTGCACCACCAGAACACCCAGGATGCCTCCTTGAGAGGCTATCAGGGGGATCCCCAGCCAGGATACGCAATCCGTGCCGATCAATTCGATCTCCTGGTCGTGCTCGAGACGCCGGGAGAGCTCGGGTGTGAGCAGGAGGGGCTGGTGCGTGCGCAATACGTATTCGGTCAGTCCCTTGCCCAGCTTCTTGGGAACCGGAACGGCGTCGAATTCGTCGATGAAGTAGGGGAAGCTCAGGGTTTCACTGTCGGCATCGTAAATCGCGATGTAGAAGTTGTTCACGTTGATGATGCGGCCCAGTATGTCGTGGATGGCGCCGTACAGTTGCTGAAGGTCCCGGGAGGTGAAGGTCTTGTCAGAGATGTCGTAGAGGATCTGCTGAAGCACGGACGCCCGTTTCCTCTCGGTGATGTCTCTCACCACCGATTGGATCCAGCGGATCTTGCCATGACGATCCAGAACCGGCACCGGGTTGATCTCCACGGGGATCCTGCGGCCGTCGGATCCCACGAACTCTTTTTCATAGAGGGATGGAATCTCTCCCGACTTCAATTGAGACAGTTTGTCCCGCGAGTCAGAGAGATATTCGGGTGCCACGAAATCCTCGTAAAGCATTCCCACCACCTCCTCGGCGGCCTGACCCAGAAGATCGAAGGTCTTCTGGTTGCAGTCGAGGATGGTTCCCTCGGGGCTCAGGAGGAAGATGGCGTCGTTGGATTGTTCGAACAGCAGGCGGAATTTTTCTTCACTCATCTCGAGCCGACGGGCGTTCTCCCGGCGGCTGGTGACATCGGTGACCATGGTGACCACAGCGGCGACGAAACCGTTTTCCACGATGGGGATTTTCTTGGTTTCGGTGAAAATCCTTTGCCCGTTGATCTCGTTGGTTTCTTCGCTGAGGAGCGGCTCTCCGGAATCGAAAACCGAGGCGTACTCTTCCCGTACCTTCGCCGTTAAAAAGGGGAACAGGTCGAAGAGATGGCGTCCTTTCACGTCCGGGAAGTCGAATCCCAGCTGTTTGGTCCAGATGAAAAAGCCGTGGTTGACCAGCAGGATCTTGAGGTCCCGGTCCACGACATGAATCATGGCCTCGATGGCGTCGATGGTCTTCTGGTACATGTCGGGCGAGGCGCCTGGGAATACGGGCAACGGTGTCTTGGTGGTCACGGGCAGCGTCTCATATTGTAGCAGAAAAGGAGAGATCAAGCCATATAGGGAAATTAATTTCGTGTGATCCGATCTGGACCGCGACGATCACGGTCGACACGGCTCGGAAGACGGATGAGGCGCCGTCCGGTAAAAAGCGGGCCGGGGTCCAACGGAACCCCGGCCCGTATCAGTCCTGTGATTGGTTCGTGTTCAGTTCCCGAAGAAATAGGTGAACGAGATGTTCGGGACGATAAGGTCATAGTTGTGGATACCGGGCATGGCGTCGGGGTAGAGCAGCGGATCCACAACACGCTCGTCGCCCATGATGTATTCGAATCCGAAATCGAGGGCGATGCGACCGGTGCGATACCCGATACCCGCGGTAACGGCGGTGAGATCGATGTTGGGCAGCAGGATGTTCTGGGTATCCAGGGGGGAGGGGGCGGGATCCGTGTAGTAACCGGCGCGCAGGAACAGGCAATCCGTGATCTGGTACTCGAGACCGATCTTGAACTGCCAGGTGTCCTCCCAGCGCAGTTCGAACTCGGAGTCGGCGGCGAAGGCGAATTGCCAGCCGGCGTCGTCGTAGGTCACCGGAATGGTTTCGAGTTCGCTCCACTGGGTGAATACCGCGTCGGCTGAGATGAGCAGTCGGTCCACGGGGCGTACGGCGATACCGGCGCCGGCCACCAGCGGCCAGGTGGCCTCGCGTTCCGCTTCGGCCGTCGTGGAGAGCCCGACCAGGGCCGCGCCACTCATCTCGGCGTCGCCCGAGAAGGTGACCTTGACCGGCGTGCGCACGGAGGCGCCGATGCTGATGAATTCGGACGGTTTGAAAAGCACGCCGAAGGAAGCGCCCAGCGCGATGCCAGAGATCTCCTCTGTGTACTGGCCAAGGCCCGGGGACTTCGTGTTCAGCATGCCGTAGTTGATGTTCAGGGTCGCTCCCACCGAGAAGGCGTCGCTGATCTTGTAGGCCACGGCCGGTGCCACGGTGATGACCGCGATCATGCTCTCCCATTCGAAGGGGGTTCCGCCGGTGAGGTTGGCAAGTTCGTCGCCCTTCCAGGTGGCGCCACTGCCCGAGGGAACGTAAATGGAAATTCCAAGTACCAGTTTTTCAGACACGGGGTTGAAGTAACTGGCCGCACCGGATGGGTACATCTTGCTTTCCGTCTCCGTGTCCACGGCCGCCATGTCGAAACGGTAGGTGCCCGTGGGAATAAGGTCCGTGCCAAAGAGAGAGAAATTGGCGTTTTTCATCTGGGTCAGGCCAGCCGGGTTGAAAAACACGGCGCTGAAGTCATCGGCCCAGGCGATGCCGGTCGTTCCCATGGCGCTGGAGCGGGACCCGATGGAATTCAGATTCAACCCATTGGCGGCGAGTGAAAAAGAGATCACTAGCGTGAAAACCGCAACCAAACAGCATTTCCTTAGTTGTTTCATGAAACCTCCGTTGTGGTTTGGTAACCCAATCAATTAAATCCCTATCATTTTATGGATAAAAAAAAAAAAATGCAAAGGAATTATTTATTTTTAACCGATATTTTTTACGACGAAACGGCAGGGAAAATCAGCGAAAGATGAACCGCATGACGGTCCCGGTTGACAAGTAGAGAAAAGAATGCTATTATATAGATATTAAAAAGATATCAAAAAGATATTTGACGAGGAGGCTGTTCATGACCAAAGAGACATCGACCGGCACGTTGGGTGGCTGGTTTGTCCTGGTGCTTCACGTCCTGGGCTTGGCCTGGTTCGCTTGGGTTTTGCACGACGCCGTCACCGACCTGAGCCTGGGGATTTGGCAGATCGTGTTCCTGGTGGTCCTGGGCCTGCTGCTGTTTTTGTTCGTTCCATTGGGGTACTTCACATTGGAGCCCAATGAATCGCGCGTACTGGTTCTGCTCGGATCCTACCGGGGAACGGTGCGGAAAACCGGTTTTCACTGGGTGAATCCCTTCAAGCTTCCCTTCCCGCGAGACAAATTCGTCGTGTCGCTGCGCATACGCAATTTCGAGGTGGACAAGCTGAAGGTGAACGACAAAGGTGGCAATCCCATCGAAATCGGTGCGGTGGTGGTCTGGCGGGTGGAGGACACGGCCCACGCCATGTTCGATGTGGATCGCTACCAGCACTATGTGAAGATTCAGAGCGATTCGGCGCTGCGCCACCTGGCCAACTGTTATCCCTACGATCACGGCGAGAAGGGCGAGACCACCCTTAGAAGTGGCGTGGAAGAGGTATCAAGGGTGCTGCAGGAAGAGCTCCAGGATCGTTTGTCCCGGGCCGGAGTCCGGGTGGAAGAAGCCCGCTTGACCCACCTGGCGTATGCACCCGAGATCGCCGGCGCCATGTTGCGTCGCCAGCAGGCGGAGGCGATCATCGCCGCCCGGCGAAAAATCGTTCACGGAGCCGTGTCCATGGTGGAGATGGCCCTGGACGGCCTGGAGAAGAAAAAGGTACTCGTGCTGGACGAGGAACGGAAGGCCGCCATGGTCAGCAATCTGCTCGTGGTTCTCTGCGGTGAAACGGAGGCCAAGCCGGTCATCAACACCGGTACGCTGTACCCATGAGGCGCCTTGCCGCGCCGACATCGGCGGCTTGAACCATGGCGGATAAGAAGTCCTTCCTGTTACGGATCAACCCGGATCTCTGGCGAGAACTGGAGTCGTGGGCGGCCGCGGAGTTCCGCAGTGTGAACGGGCAGATCGAGTTTCTCCTGCGACAGGCCGTTCACCGGCACAGAAATCGCCCGCAGGATCCAGGGACGGAATCCAATTCCAGCGAGGAAAAAAGATGAAAAAAGGTGTTTGTCCCAAGTGCAACTCCCGTGAGGTATATTCCGGCACCCGGGTGAAAAACAAGGCCGGCATGAACTTTTCCAATACGATTCCCCTCACCGGCCTGTCCACGGCCACCCTGGACAACTACGTCTGCGGCCGTTGCGGCTACGTGGAGAGCTATATCGCCAAGGAGAAGGATCTGGCCAAGATCGAGCGCAAATGGCCCCTGGTCGAATGACCTCAGCCCTCCGGACCTGCGATCCCACCTGTCATTCGCGGTCGGCCGGAAAGGGTTCGTGTTCCGGCCAGGGTCTGGGCTCCTCGGTGATCTTCTTCATTAGATAATCGATGGCGGTCATCAGCTGGGCGTCGATACCCCGCGCCATCTCAGACACCTTGAGATCCACTTCGATATCCGGCGTGACGCCCTCGTTTTCGATGATCCATCTTCCCTGGGGGTCGTAGATCCGGTAATCGGGCGCGGTCAGCCCGCCGCCGTCGATCATCTCGATAAACATCGACACCCCCACGAGACCGCCCCAGGTCCGGGTACCTATGACCGGTCCCATCTTGTGGAAGCGGAAGACATAGGGCACCTCGTCTCCGCCGGATCCCGCCTGGCGGTTGGTCAGCAGCGCCATGTGGGCACGGGTTCCGTAGGCCGGGCTGGTCTGATCGTGGGAATACCGCCGGGTCCAGTAGGAGTTGATCTTCTTGTGCAACCGCTGCAGGAAGATATCGGGGTCCAGCCCGCCGGCGTTGAAACGGCCGTCGATGATCAGTCCCTTCTTTCTCGTCTGGGCGTAGAAGGTCTTGGGGAATTCACGGGTGGAGCCCGTAAAGGTGTCCGGGAGATGGATATAGCCGATCTGACCGTTCGATTTTTCTTCGATGAGAAGACGGTTTCCTTCCACCCAGTCCTGGTAGCGCAGAACGGTTTCGCTTTCCAGGGGCTGGGTTCGTATCTCACGGGAGCCTTTGGGTGAGGGGGTTCGGTTGACCCGCAGGGTGACCTGTTTGTCCGCAAGATTCTGAAAATAGCTGTACACGTTGCGGTCGGCGGTCACCTCCACGCCGTTGACGGACAGAAGGTACTCGCCGTCTCGGGCTTCGCTGCCCGGCCGGGCCAGAGGGGGCTCGATCCCCCGGGTCCAGTCGGGCGTGCGATAGATCTTCTTGAACCGGTAGCGATTGGCCGTGGTATCCACTTCCCAGTCCACGCCCAGCATGCCGATGTTCCTCGCCTCGGGACGGCGATGGCGGTCACCCCCGTAGACGTAGGTGTGGGAGGTGTTGAGTTCACCGATCAGCTCCCCGATGATGAAGCGAATGTCCTGCCGGCAGGAGGCCGCCTTGAGCATGCGGTTGTACTTCTCCTTCAGGGCCGGCCAATCCTGACCGTTCATGTTCGGTTCGTAGTAGTAATCCCGTTCCATTCGCCAGGCCTCGTTGAAGATCTGGCGCCACTCTTGACGCGGGTCGATTCTCATCTCCAGACCGGAGAGATCGAGCGCGTGTTCCTCGGGTTCCTCCGACTCGGTATCGATCATACCCAGGGTGTCTCCCTTTCTGTATGCCACGGTGCCGCCGTCATGGGACAGGCGATAGGCGCTCAGTCCGGTCATCACTTTGCGCTCCTTGCGCGTGGCGAATGTGAAGGCGTTGAGATCACGTGGGGGTAGGGAGCGGAACTCGAAACGGTTGAAGTCACCCTCGGGTGCGTTCAGGTAGTAGAGCGCCTTGGCGCTCGCCGAAAGATCCCGGTAGTTGCCGGGGGGCAGCGGCAGCGGCTGGACCCGTTCCCGGATGCCCTGGAAGTCGATGTGCACCCGGGGCGGAATTTCGGCCGCGGTCTTGGCCGCGGCTTCCGGGATGTTCCCAGGGGAGGCCTCGTCGCTCTGCAATGGAAGGAGCGGTGGATCGCCGCTTCGCAGTGTCATGGCGTAAATGCCGGCCACCTTCTTGTACACCATTTCCCACTCGAAGTCGCAGAAGGTGGGATCGAAGCGGCGGTTGGACACGAAGAAAAGGTGGCGGCCGTCACTGGAGAAGACCGGATTGAAGTCGTTGAAGAGATCGAGACTTACGCAGCGACTGCTGGCGGTCTCGAGTGAGTAGATGTAGATTTTACTCACCAGATCGCTGTCCATCTTGGCGTAGGCGATGAAACGGCTGTCCGGCGACCAGGAGAAATCGGAGATCGGTTTCAGGTCCAGGGACACGTCGATATTTTCGTATGCGGCCCTATCGACCCGCGTGATGGCCCCATCACCGGTGTTCAGGATGTACAGGGTCAGGGTCTGGTCCGTGAACGCGATCATGCGGCTGTCCGGGGACCAGCGCAGGGTGTGACGGTAACCGGATTTGAAGTCGGTCAATCTGCGGGTTTCCCCGCTTCCGGCCGGATCGGTGAGGTAGATGTTGTACTCGCCGTCCCGATCGGACAGGTAGGCGATCGCTCCGCCGTCTGGAGACCAGATCGCGCCCCGATCCCGGGAGCCGCTGTCCCGGGTGAGATTTCTGACCGGACCGTGCTTTTGAGGCAGGGTGAACAGTTCGCCACGGGCCACGACGAGCGCCCGGCTGCCGCCGGGGGAGACATCAAATCCATGAATGAATCGATCCACCTTTTTATAATAGGGACGGGTTTCGGGAGCATCGGCACGCACTTCAATCGGGACCTTGCGGGTGCGGCCGCTCCCGGTATCGAGAACCCAGAGTTCACCGCCCACCTCGTATACCACGGAGATGCCGTCGGAACTTGGACGCCGTACATCGTAGTCAAGGTGAGACGTAAGGCGCGTGATCGCCCGGCTCCGGGTATCGTAGGCGTAAATGTTCAGTACGCGGTCCCGATCGGAGCTGAAATAGATGGAATCTCCAATCCACATGGGCGCGCGATCGGTTCCCCTGAACCGACTGATGTTCGTTTCCTCCTGGGTGGCGAAATCGTACAGGTAGATTTCCTGGGCCAGTCCGCCCTGGTAGCGTTTCCAGGTCCGGTGTTCCCTGGCCACCTTGGTGTAGGCGATCCGCCCGCCGTCCGGCGAAAAGGAGCCGAAGGCTGCCTCATGCAGGATGAGTTCCTCGAGGCCGGTGCCGTCGGGCGAGATGAGAAACAGGCGGCTGAAACGGCTGTAGCTGTGCCGGCTGCTGGAGAAGAGGATCTTGTTCTGCGTCGGATGCCAGCCCACGACCTGGTCGTAGTCGGGGTGATAGGTCAACCGGGTGATGCTGCCGCCGTCCATGTTCATCACGTAGACGTCCGGGTTGCCGTCATAGTCTCCGGTGAAGGCGATGAGGGTTCCGTCGGGTGAAATCTTCGGGAACCGTTCCTCACCCTCGTGAATGGTCAGTCTTTGGGCGACGCCGCCCTGGCGGCCGACCTTCCAGATATCTTCGCCGTGGACGAAGACGATCGTGTCACCGTGAATGTCGGGAAAGCGCAGCAGGGCTCTGGGTGCCTCGGTGGAAACCGGCGGCGTTGCTGCCAGGACCTGGGCGCCCGTGAACCAAACGCCGAGGACCAGCAGGGTGACAACGGTTAAAGACGGATGTGTGGGTTTGTTCATGGTTTTCTCCTGGGAAAAATATGATACGGATGCCGCTTGAATTGGTTCCCGGGGCGCGAGATCACGACGGGGATTCATGGGGTGCGTTCCGGTCGTTCCTGTGATCTCCGGGAATCGGCGTCGGTGTCGATGAGGGGAGGGGTTCCGCAGGCCATCTCCTTATAGGATTTGCGGATCAGGTAGAACGAGATACCCAGAGCGACGATGATGGCCGCCATGCCCAGAAGAAGATCCAGACCCAACTGTTTGTAGTCCAGGATGATGATCTTCCGGCCCACGGCCACCATGGCCACCAGAATCACCACCTCCACATGAAAGCGGTGGCGGTAGAGATAGGCACGGATCGATTCCAGCAGTTCCAATCCGATCAGCACCATCAGGAAGAATCCGAAGACCTCGAGCATCTCCGAGATATCGAGGAGCAGGAGCGGTGGTTTCATCAGTTCCTGAATCAGGATGATGGCGAGTTCAATGGCCGAGGCCAGCACGGCCGCCATCATGAGAATCAACAGGGCGATGACCACCCATTTTTCGAATACCTGGAAGATCTTCATCTGCGTCTGCCTCCTTCGATGCCCTTCACAAGGCACGGTTGTATTTTACCTGTCATGGGTGTTCATGTCGGAGGGGTTGTCATGAAGACCATCGTCGCCCGGGTGCAGGAGGTCGGGCAGCAGGTCGATCGGCACCGATCCGGCGGCTAGGACTCTCCTGGAGAAATTCATAACGGAAAACGAATCGCCCCGTCGAACCTGTTCCGCCCGGTAGGCGTCGGCGAAGGCGGTGTAGCCCAGAAAATAGGATGTAAGTTGCAGGGGGCTGGTCATGACGCGTTGCCACAGGTTGAGCGCGAATTGGGGGGGAAGCCAGCCGGTGTTCACGGCGAAGTCGGTCACCCGGTTTTTCTCCCACCCGTCACAATGGACGCGGACGCTGACATAAGCCCGGACAGCGTTTTCCAGACGTTTGCGCAGGTGGGCCAGCCGGGTGAGGGGATGGTTCCCGTCCCAGCCGTGATCCAACGTGATCTCTTCGCACAGGGACGCCCAGCCCTCGGCGAAGAGGTCTCCTCCGAACAGGGCCCGAACGGGACGCGGGTGGGCCGCAGCCATTTTGAGTTGCAGGTAGTGGCCGGGGACGATCTCATGGGTGATGATCATGGTATTGAAGTGGTTGTTGAAGGAACGGTAGAATCCATCACGGGTGGAGGGGTCGGCCCGGTCGGATACGGTCGGCAGGTAGAAGAGGGTGTCGGCGCTGGGATCGAAGGGTCCGGCCGGGTATACACCACCCACCGCGGCGCCGGCGAAATGGGGTGGGGAAAGGGCGGTCACCAGCGTTCGCTGCGATGGTACGGGCGCCAGTTTCTTATGGACGACAAAGGCCTCGGCGCGATCGATCAGACCCAGAAATCGCTGCAAAAAGTCTTCCTGATTCGACTCCCGGTTGGCCTCCATGTCCGTCATCGCCACGGTCACCAGTTTGTCCGCGTCTTCGGGCAGCGGTTTGTCGGGGTACTTACCGGCCACGTATCCCCGGGCCAACGCCAGGATGCGATGTCTCACCCTGCGGATTTCCTCGCGCGCCCTGGATGCCAATTGACCAGAGGAGATGTCCAGACCGGTATAGAGACGCAGGCTGCGGTCGTAGGCTTCGCGTCCCATGAAAGCCGTGGCCCGACAGCGGGGGAGGAGGTGATCCTCCATATAATCTGCGAGGGCGTCCACGGCGGCGGCGGTTTCCTTACACAGCGGTGCCGGCAGGTCGATCCCCGGATTTCCGGTCCCACCCTCTGACCAGGCGGGAAGCCCGTCGCGGAAGAAGCGGGCCGCCCGGCGCAATCCCGAAATGCTTCTGTGCGTCTCGTCTGTGGATCCGGCGCACAGGATCGATCTGGCCTCCCGGCACATGCGAAGGATGCCCCGGAGGCGCTGGATCATGGCCCGGCGTCTCTCCGCCTGCGAAAACTGTCTCCGCACCAGGACGTGGGTCAGTGCCTGGGAGATTATCCCGGTTACCCATGCTGGCCTGCGGCCCTCTCCGCAGGTTTCCGACCATCTGTTCATCTCCATGCGCAGGGTCCGCCGCAGAATTTTTCTGTCCACCCGGTCGGAGAAATCGGCCGGTGGACCCAGTTCATCGAGACGGGCCAGGGTTTCCCGGTTGATCCGCAGCCACATCTCGATGCGCTTGGAAGAGAGCGTCTCGAATCGCGCGGCGGCGTCTTGGTCCCCGTTGGCCAGGGCCTGGGTGGGATAGAATTCCTTCCAGGCGCCGATGTAGTCGGCCGATAGGATCTGCAGCCCATCTGGCCGTTTTTCCGTGTCCACCGCCCCCAACAATTGGAAGCAGAGCGTCGCGGCCAGAAGGCCGGTCATCGATCTCTTTGTCATCAAATGGATACCCTCGAATTCCATCATAAAACATGGAACGTGAGGTGTCAATTCTTCCACCTCCGGTGCGTGCACCGCACCGTACTTGTTTCAGCCACCGGCCTGGTGTATGATATCGGCGGTGGATTCGCTCTGGATTCCATCGGATCGAGGAGGCCTGGTGATGGGTGCAACAGCGAGGAATCGTGGATTGTTGCGGGCTGTTTTTTGCGCATTGATCATATTGGCTTTTTTGCCGCTTCGGGCCAGGAAGGTGGCGTCTCTGGACGCGGTGCTCACGGCGAGCGATATCCAGGTCCACGATCGCCATATCTATATCACGCAGCAGGCCAGGATCTTCATCTATTCCTGCGACGACTTCCGCCTGATCAACCAGTTCGGCCGGAAGGGGGAGGGGCCGGGTGAATTTCGGCTCAGCGACGACGATATGGTGTTTCTAAAGGTCAGGCCGGACTGCCTTCTGGTGAACAGCGTGGGACGGCTGAGCTATTTCAGCAAGGTCGGGACGTTCCAGCGCGAGCGCATCAACAACGCCGGTCTGTGGCTGGACCCCCTGGGTGACGGGTTCGTGGGCATCAAGCGGGTCTATGACGAGAAGAACGCCCGTTACCGTCAGATATGGTTGCTTGACAAAAACCTCCATAAGGTCATCATGGTGTACGAGGAGTTCGACGGGATTCAGCCGCGGCTGCGCGTGATCGAGGCCGTGACCTGGCCCAGTATCATTTTCCGAGTCTACGAAGACAAGATATTCGTGGCCGACAAGGAGAACACCATCTACGTCTATGACCGCCATGGAACGAAGCTCTACGATATTCCTCTCCCCTTCCGCAGGGTCAAGATCACGGATTCGGTCAAGGAGCGCTACCTGCACTACTACCGGGAAGTGGAGCCCTACTGGCGGGAACGATGGGAGAGGCTGAAGAGCTGGTTTCAGTTCTCCGATTACCTGCCCGTGATCCAGTTTTTCAGCGTGAAGGACGGGCGCATCTATATCCTGACGCATTTCGAGGAGGGGGGCCAAAACGTGTTTCTCATCCTGGATCTCGGCGGCCGTTTGATCAAGCGCACCACCCTGCCGCTGAAACGGGGCGATACCGGCGTGTTCAATATCTGGCCCTACGATATCAGCCGGGGTCGTCTCTATCAGATCGTGGAGAGTGAGAACGACGGGGGATGCGAATTGCATCGCTTTGATTTTTTCTGATTTCCGTTGAAACACCGCCTACCGGGCGGCGCCGATCCCGGCGGATTCCACCGGGCGGCGGGTCCTGTCCAATTCCCTCCCGATCCATACGGCCACCCCCAGGACGAACTGCAGGGGGGATGATTTATCATCCATCTCGATCACATCCGCGCGATAGGCGGTGTTGTCGGGGAAGAGCCACAGATCCCTGCCCTTCAGCTTGGCCCGCTTGACCGTCAGGGACAGCTCTTCGGAATAGGGCGTGGTGTTGATGAGGTAGATGTGTTCATTGTTCGGCCGGATGAGTCGATCCGGATTGCGGTCGAACAGGACCAGGTCTCCGGGAGAGATGGTGGGATGCATCGAATCCCCGGTCGCCCGGGTGACAAACGGCTTGAAGGCGGCCGCGAGCAATTCGCGGGGGAAGGCCCGGTAGCCGATGATCTGGTCTCCGGACAAATGGGCGAGGTTGCCGCAGGCCACCGCGTCGATCTGAGGAACCATCTCGAACCGCTCGTGTGAACGCAGGGCCTCTTGTATCACACTCTCCCGAAGGAGCGGTTCCGGCGACAACAGGTTATATATGGGAATATCCAGCCGCCGCGAGATACGGTGCAGGTGGGGGAGGGTGAAGTCGCGCTTGGAAGGGGTTTCCACGGCCTGATACACGGTGGTCTTGTCGATACCCACACGCTCCGCGAAGGCCTTTTTGTTCGGGAAACGTGAGGATATGATCCGACGGACATTCTCCTTGATGGCCGATTGCAGCTCAGCGTAGGTCATGATCCATTCCCAGCAACACCAGATACAATATAATATTACATAAAATGAACAAAAAAACAAAAAGTGTGGCAAAAAATATAAAAAAGTATTGCAAAAAAATGCAAAAAATATTATATTTATATTGGTATCATGCAAAATACGGAAAAGCATGGTCATATGCGATACCCTATCGGGGGTAGCATGTCGTTAAGGAGCGAAGATGCAAACCATTCCGGTCAAGAAATTTGAGAAGCTCTCCACAGAGCTCAACGCCAATGGACAGGCCGTGGTCACCAAGATAACGGATTTCCGTCAGGGGGTGGTTCACTTCGAGGTGGCCTGCGGCGGTGAAAAGAAGGTGTTCCAGTCCTTGAAGGAGGTCCGTGACTACCTTGAGAGCATTCCCAAGAACCGATCGCAGGCGACGGTTCACGCCAATCGCTGGAGCCGGACCGGTGAGTCCTCGGTTCTCTAGGCGGCGATTCCTCCGGTTCCATTCCTGAGCTCCGATCCACAAGGCCGGCATCCACCCGGTCACGCCGGTCCCTGACCATTCAATTGCAATGAGGGGAGGGCTGTGTTATATATCGTGTGAGGCAACCAACGGGAGGACGTTGCATATGCGTGGAACGTCGTGGTTCAGATCCGGCGTGGTCAATGCTCTGTTTCAGCTGCTGTTTCTCGCGGCGATGTACCTGTTCGGGCGAGAGACGGTCATTTCGGCAACCACCCCGGGCCGCTTTCCGGTCCTCCTGATTCTGGTCGGTCTCCCCAGCCTGGTATGGGCGCTGTTCTTTTACCTTCAGGATCGCCTGGAACCCGAACCCGCCTCCTACGTGTTTCTGGCGCTTCTCTCGGGTATGTCGGCGGCCGCCCTGTTCGTCAATCCCCTGCTTGAAGGTCTCTTCCGCCACCAGCAATGGAACCACGCCTCCATGGGCCTGTTCATCGCGGGTTCGTTCGTCCTGCTGGGCGGCGTGTTCTCTCTGGTGATTTTCTGGATCCTCTACGCCGGATTTTATTCCCTGGATGAATTTGACGAACCGGTCGACGGGATGGTCTACGGGGCCATCGCCGCCTGCGGGTTCGCTCTGGTCAGGGTGATTCACCATCTACAGACCCGGCCTGAGGCCACCTTGTTTTACCTGGCCTACCTCGTCACCACGCAGGTGTTGATCTACTCTGCGGCTGGTTCCATGATCGGATTCGCCTTCGGCCAGGCGAAGTTCTTCAAGCGGGACCTCACCCTGTTCTCCGGAGTCGCCGTGACCGTGAGTGCCCTGGTGATCGGATCGTACCATTCGCTGACCGAACTGGTGTTCCTGGAGGGGTACGAGCACGCATTCTGGATTTCCTTCGGATTCGCCATGGTTTTTGCAATTTTTCTTCTGGGATTCTGTCGTCGCCAGATGCATCGCATGGTCACAGGCAAGACACGCCGTCGGCCATTGATGCGGTTTCGAACCCTCCCTGCGATGGCGATCTACTCGGCGTTGATTCTATTGATCGCCACCGGAGTCGCCCTGTCCGGGCAAAGGGGCCGGTTGGTCCAGCTGGAAGAATGGGGGGTATCGTTTCGCCATCCTCACCACCTGTCCCGGTTTTCGTTTGCCGGCATGGAGGATTCGCTGAGTGCCCGGGATGGACGTTTTCAAATGCTCTTCTGCAGCCGGGTGGCCCGAGCTCCGGGATTTCTCTTTATGCTGGAGGCCCGGGTCATGCCGGCGGAGAGAAAGGCCTGGTTGGAGATCATCGAAAACGATAGGGGAATAAAAGAAAGCCTTTTGATCGGAAATGTAGTGGTCGGCGGGCGCCCGGGCCACAGGATTGCATCGAGCCGACTCTCCTCGGATCTGGACAGCCGGTACGAATTCCCGTGCCTGTCTCTGCGGTTGCAGGACGTCGTCTCCGTGGGCGATCGGTTGTTTGTTTTTCGCTACGAGGCCGATGCCCGGGATTTCTACCGAGGGCTGCCCCAGTATGAGAGAATTCTGAAAACCGTCGAATGGTGTTCCACCGAGAGAAACGATCATGAGTGAGTCGAAAAAAAATGTTCTCGTCCTCCTGGGGCTGGTCTGCTCGCTGTGGGCGGTTTCGATCGCCCAGGATATCCCCGCAGACGTGAGTCCTTACGTGCGCCTGGGACACCGGGTGAAGGTCACCGTGTACCGCAATCCGGAATTCGATGCCGACTCACAGACCTTGACCAAGCGGGGTGAGTTGGTGGAGGAGCGGGTGGTCGACATTCCCGTGGGATCGGGAACCATCATCAGTGCCGACGGTCTGATCCTCACCAACTTTCACGTGTACAACCTCTCCGATACGGTCAACTTCAACCGGGGTCAGAATCGGCTTTACGTTCAAAGGAGGATCAGGAGGGAGATGCTGGTCTACCGCCTGAAGGACAACGACCCGCTCAGAGAACCGGTGCTGCAGTACCAGGCACTTCCCGTCAGCCTGGATGAGATCCACGACACCGCCTTGCTGAGGATCGTGACGGATGGTGAGGGAAACCGCATCACACCGAGCGAACTGACCTATTGCCGTTTTTCAAATCCCTATGACATGCGCCTCAACCAGAAGATGACCATTCTGGGATATCCGGCGAAGGGAGGCGATACGATCACGATCACGGAGGGCAAGTTCCTGGGGTATTACCGCAGCAAGAAATTCATGGGCCTGGATGGGTTCATCAAGACGGATGCGGCCATGTCGCCGGGGAACAGCGGGGGAGCCGCCATGGACAAGGTGGGTATCATCGGGGTGCCCACGGCGGTAACGCCGCCCGATCTGGCAGGCTCCGATTTGGGCTATGTGCATCCCATTACCTGGAGTGCCAAGACCCTGACCGTGGCGCGTCAGAAGTTCGGGCACGAGGTTCAGGATCTTCCCGTCGAATGGTTGCGGGCACCGTACAACACCGATGAAACCCGAAATAATGTCTATGTCACGGGAGTCATTCGGTCCGCGGAATCGCTGCGGCCGTTGTTGGCCGAGGTGCTCATCGCCCGACCCGACCGCGCCCTGGAGGATATCCGGAGCCTGCACCGGGAGCTTCTGGGTATCGTCAAGATTTACAATATCAAACGACTCTTTTCGGAGGGTGTCGGTGAAGACGGTATCGCCCAGCAGCTGAGGCTCTCCCAGGAGGAAGTAAAACAGGGCATCGAAGTGGATTTGAAGAATCTCCAGGTGTCGAACGACGCTTACCGTTACACCCAGGGGGAGTTCTTCTATAAACTCGGCAGCACCGACAAGGAAGGCTTTTTCATCATCGGGGTTCCCCGTGGAATCGCGGTCAAACTGTACGCCTACAACCAGGAATTCCGCATGATGGTTCGGGAATTCAACAGCGGGGAGGGGGTTTCACAGAACCTCGGCAAGATCAACCTCTTCGGATACTGAGACCGATGATTACTGGATGTAACCGAGGGACTTCAGGGTGTTGATATCGCGTTCCCGCAGTCTCGGCGGCGGCGAGCCTGAAAACCGTCCGGCCACGCGGGCGATATCCAGTTCGAACCGGGCCAGCAGGTAGTCCAGGTCCAGTCCCTGTGCCGGGATCGGCGACACGACCGAACCGGCACCGGTGACCTCGAACAGTTCCATGGGAGCGGCGTCGAGGGGTGTGCGGAAGATCACCTTCTTTGTGGCTGTTTGAACCGTGAACCACGAGTATCCGTGAAGGAAGGGCACCGATCTGCAGAATCTCATCCGCTGTTCGGGCAGTTGCAGGAGATGTCGTCCTAAGCTCAGCTCCCGGTACGGGTAGTCCAGACCGTACCAGTCGGCCAGCGTGACCACGATGTCTGAGGTGATCGCCGGCCGGTCGATGGTGTGCGGCCGGACGCCGGTGCCGGGGATCTTCAGTATCAGGGGGATGTGGATGCCTTCCCGGTGGAGCACGACGTTGTGACCGATCTCTCCCCGTTCCCCCAGGGCTTCGCCGTGATCGGCGGTCAGGATCACGAGCGTGTCTTCCGCAAAACCCTGGGCGGCCAAGGTATCCAGGATGCGACCCACGATGTGGTCGGCGAAGCGGAGGTTCTCGTCGTACAGGTCGTTGATGAGGCGGATGGCCGCGGCATCGGGATGCCGGCTCTCATAGGCGGACAGGGAGGCTTTCTGCAGTGCTTCGGATTGTTCCCGATACTGCTGCTGAAAGGAACCGAGAAAGGGGGGGGGCATCGCATACGGTGTGTGGGGTTCCAGCAGGTGCAGGTAGATGAAAAAGGGACGACCGCCGGTGGATTTCAGCATGGCGGCGAAGGGTTCGGGAAAACGATCGGCCGTGGCCACGGCCTCCTTCTCGGTGAAGAGTTCCACGAAGTCCGTGAATCCACGTTGCATGCCATAGGCTCTGCCCAGGAAGGAGTTGGCCGAGATGACGCCCGTGAAGAAACCCCTTTCGCGGAACAGCTCCGAGATGCGGGTCAGCGTCGTTCCCATTCGATGGCCCAAGGGGGATAGAACCCCGTGGCAGTCCGGGGGCAGCCCGGTCATCAGGGTCGTGGTTGAGGCGAGGGTGTAGGCGGCCTCACTGTGGCAGTTGCTGAAAACCAGAGCGGAGTCAGCCAGCCTGTCGATGTGAGGGGTGGTGTCGCGTGGGTATCCGTAGACGCCCATGTGGTCCGCCCGGGCCGCATCCAGAACGATTAAAAGTACATTTCGCGGATGGTCCGCCCGTCGCGGTTCCGGTTCCGTGTCCGTCGCCGGACGTCGGATTTCCCGGCAGTCTTCTACGATGACGTGATGGTATTCGGATCCCCTGATCCGCAGGGTAAAGCGGTGGATCGAACGGTCACGGGGTCGCAGCCGGAGACGACGGTCCACCTTCAAGAGACGGCTCTCGCTCAGACCGGCGGCGGTTTCACTGAGCAGTTGCCAGCGGGCGGAGGCACTGCGGCCCGGGGACAGGCGGAGGTCGATTTCCCGGGCCGAGTTCGGATCGAGGTAGAACACGAGATCCGCCGGTGCGAAAACCCGCTGAGGGTATCGTTTTTTCAGGTTCCTTACCCGTCCGCCGGGGGAAATGTCGATGGACCGAAAATGCAGCTTCTGGTCCCGCCCGGGTACGATGAAGACACGGTTCTCGCCCCTTCGGGTCTGATCCGCGGGCACGATGACGGTGAATGAGGGCGGGCGTGCCTCGTGTACATGACCGTTGATGGTGACCCGGAACGTATCCGTACCGACGGGATTGAAACGGATGATCAGGGCCATCGGTTCGGGGCACTGGAAGGAAACGCCGGCCTGCGGATGTTCGGCGATCCGGGTGGTTTCACGCCGATCCGCACGCCTGGGAAGGGTCCAGTTTCCCCTGAGACGAATGTCGCTGGTCAGGTGTCCGAAATCACAGCGATGGAAGCCGTCGTGGATGATGGGGGTGAGCGGGGCTCTGATCCAACCGTCGCTGGAACATCCTGTCAAAACCATGAACAGCAACGGGAGTCCCCGCGCCGCGAATGCGTAAGCGCCTCCACCCCGGCGTCGTGAACGACCTTGCGCTGCTTTGAGGCCTGGCATGTCGGGTCACTGGATATAGCCGATCGATTTCAATTCTTCGAGCTCTTCGCGGTCTGAATCGCCCTGCCGGGTGGACCCGGTGTTCTGAAGTGTGTAGGCTTTCCTACGGATTTTGCCGAGGGATTTGAACGCCTCTTTGAGGGAGCGACCGTCCATGTTTGCGCCCACGGGCAGGTCGAGCGAATGCAGGACCGTGGGCGCCACATCGAACACCGACGCCTCGGAGAGTCGGCCCGGGACGATCCCGGGTCCATCGATGAGGAGAATACCCGGGGGAGCGGGGTGACCCTCGGGAAGGTTGAGGTGGTTGTAGCCGCCCGGGTGGAAGGCAAATCCGTGATCGGACATGACCAGAAACAAGACGTTTCTCGAACGGCCGCGCTCGATGAACGATTTCAGGATGGATTCCATGTAACGGTAGACCGGCTCCAGGATTCGGGCCACTTCGAGGGTGGCCTGGCGGTGCAATCCAGCGGTGTCCGGGGCATCCGGCTTGGCCGCCGCGATCTCTTTGCGCAAGTCGGGGTCGAGCAAGAACCAGGCAAAGTGCTGGACCAGGTCCGGTAGACGGAAATAGGTGGCGAACAGGTCCCAATCCGGACGGTCAAACAGGAAGTCGCTGATGTGGTCGACGGTGGCCTCCTGCTTCAGGAAGGTATCGAAGCTGCGCAGAACGGGGATGCGCTGCGGATCGATGTTCGGCCGCTTGGTTTGAAAGGTCTCGAGGTAATTTTCCACTCCGGTGTGCTGAAGCGCCCGCACGTAATCACGCTCGATCAACGGTTTCAGCGAAGAAAAGAGGGAGGTCGGGTGAACGCTGTCGATGAATTTTTCCGCCATGTCGGCGCGTCTGATGGCTGCGCGGCGAAAGCGGTTGGACACCAGAATCCCATTCATGTTCGGCGAGGGCGGGTGGGTGGCGTACCAGTTGACCACGGTGCTGCGCTTATGGAATTGCTCGAGAATGTGCCACAGCTGGGGTTCGCGGAGTTCGTTCTTGGTATAGGGCACGCGCAGGTTGTTCTCCTTGAGGTAGGTGAAGTCGAGAATTCCGTGTTTGAGCATCGTCTTTCCTGTGGCGATACTGGTCCACACGATGTGGGATTTGGCCGGGTTGAAGGTCTCGAAGTCGGCCCAGGCACACCGTTTCTTCATCTCGGCGAGAAAGGGGAGCTTGCCCGCGGCGAGAAGTGGATCGATCGTGTTCCAGTTGGCGCCGTCGAAACCGAGCAGGGCGACCTTCAGGGGATCCTTGCTCTGGCCGCCGCAGCGAACGCCGGCAGCGGCTGCCGACAACAACATCGTATTTCGTATAAAATCCCGTCGTTTCATGCCTGCATTTTACCATACTTTGCTCGCTCGCCGAAACGAAACGGGTGGTGTGAACCGGTCCGGAGGTTGCCATTCCACCCCGCCCGATATAAAATGGGATGGGCGGTCGCGGTATATGGCGGGGGGGAGACATTGGACGTTCGGTTTGAGGGCATCGATCTGGAGAAGAGGTACCGGTGCAGCGGAAACGATGGTGTTCACGCGCTCCGGGGAGTGACCCTGCGGATTTTTGAGGGTGTCATCGGTGCGCTGCATGGACCCTCGGGTGCCGGGAAAAGCACCCTCGCCCGGATCCTGATGCGATTGGAACGTGCCGATTCGGGCCGTATCCTCTATCGGGGCCGGCCGGTCCGAGAGACTCCGCTGCGCGAATTTCGCTGCAGGAATCAGGTCATGTTCCAGAATCCCCACCTGTCTGTCAATCCACGTCATTCCGTCGGCCGCATTCTCGCCGAGCCCCTGGTGGTGAACGGTCGCACCCGGGCTCAGATCACGCGGGAGACGGCGTACTGGCGCGACGTTTTCTCCATACCGGATAAGTGGCTGAAACGCCGTCCAGAAGAACTGTCCGGGGGGGAGCTGCAGCGTGTGGTGCTGGCCCGCGCACTGGTTTTGTCTCCCGACTTCGTGGTGCTCGACGA
>Ga0180434_10003268_pt1 | contig 20798 bp, 23 predicted proteins | sample SS_ome_7_FD_132453 | JGI IMG/M metagenome (GOLD analysis project Ga0180434, IMG submission 132453) | Hypersaline lake sediment archaeal communities from the Salton Sea, California, USA - SS_1_D_2 metaG | ecosystem: Environmental > Aquatic > Non-marine Saline and Alkaline > Hypersaline >...
CAAGACACTATTGGAGGAGCATTGAGTCAGTTAGGGTATGATAAAGAAGAATCGGAGGTTTTAGGGGGACTTCCAAGAAATATATTAAATTCTTTGATTAGAAAAGGTGTTGTTCCTGGAAAAAAGCAGAAAGACCTGTTAGGCCCGCCACCTTTAAAAAGCAGAATGTCGCACTTAAAAAAAATAAGAAAAGCCCTTTTAAAAAAGAATATTTTAGCAGAAGATGCTATATCTGATCTTAAAAATAAGGGATTTAGCGATTCTGATATAAAAATTGCTACAAGTGTAGAAATAACTGATGATATTATTCGGTATTTTTTAGATAAGACAAATAATGATCCTAAGAAAGCCATGAAAATTGCTAAAAGTTTTGGCTATAAGGTTTAGTTATGGCTAATAGGTTTGAGATATTGGCAGATGAAAAGAGGCCTAATAGGTTTGAAGAACTCGCAAAAGAGCATGAAGTTGTACCTAAAACAAAAAAAACTATGTTTAAAGACCTTGCAGAAAAAGAGAAGCTGCTAGATCTTTCTAATCCTTGGTCAGAAAATTATGATCCAGTTGCTGCAACAGATTTATCAATTAAATTAAAAAAGCCTGCAATAGATGTTACACCTCTTAAAGAAGCGTTCACTAGAGGAGGGAGATCTGGGGTCAGTGGTTTATTGCTTGGTTATAAGCCAGATGAGGCTCCAAAAGATGAAAATTGGTTAGAGCATATGGCGGCACTTGCAGGAGAATTGATCTCTGACGTTCCGGGTTTTTGGGCAGGTGGCAAGTTAGGAGCATTGGTTGGTGGAGGAATAGGATCTGTGATACCTGGAGTTGGGACTGCAGGAGGTATTTTAGGAGGGGGCGCAGCTGGTGCTATGGCCTTCCCGTCACTGATTAAGCATTCATTTCAGGAATATAGAGATTTTGTTGAAAAAGGTAACAACTTATCATTTGGAGAATTTTTAGAGAGAGCTGGTCGTATATCTAAGGAAACAGGGAAATCTGCTACAGTAGGCCTTGTAACTGCTGGGATGTCTAAATTTTTACCTTTTATGAAAAAAATTCCAAAATTTAATAAGTTGCTTGATACAAGGCCTGGAAGAGCTGTTGCTGGTACAGCGCTTGAGTATGCTGGACTTACAGGTGGGCAAGCTCTTGTTGAGGGCAAGCTTCCAACAGCTCAGCAAATGTTTGATAATGCAGCTCAGCTTATGATGCTTAAGTTGACACATGGAGCAAGAGCTAAAACTAGTGAGTTTTTCAAGGAGCTTTCAAAGCCAACACAGAAATCTAGAACTAAAGCGTTTATGAAGATGCTCCCTAAGAGTGTGCAGGAATCAATAAAACAACGTTTTCCAGATATCGGAAAAGAAACACAGCAGCAAAAGTTTAAAGAGATATTAAGAGATAATTTAGGAGTAAGAGAGAGAAAAATATATGAAAATCAAATGGAAGTTAAAGAAGCTCTAGAAAGGGCCCAGGGCAAAGGCAAATTTACATCAAAGCAGTTAGAGGAAATGATTTACTACAAACAAAAAACTGGCAATCCTTTTGTTGAAGGAGATTCATTAGAAAAACTTGTAAAGAGATTGCCAAAATCAGCGCGTGAGTTTGTTGATAAAGATGTTACTAATCATTTTGCAAAAATGGCAGCAGAATGGAATAAGCATCCGCGCACTAAAAATATGAATCCTCGTGAAGTGTTGCGTGAAATATATATGCCAGGTCTTTTTGAGTATAATACTAAGCAGTTTAATAAGGCATGGGATCGCGTTACATCTAAATTTAAAATAAAAAATCCTTTTTCTAAGCCAAAACAATTCCTTACTTTTTTAGAGGCATTTAGAGAGGCGGGATTAAAACCTAGGTATGATAATATTATTGATTTTATAAATAGTTATGACAATAGAATTATAAGAACAATATCTAATATTAATCTTCTTGATGATGTTGCTAAACATCAAAAAAATAATCCTGAGCCACTCATTGTTAATTCATTTGATGGGGATGCATATAGAGATGCAAAGCTTGCAGGATATGTTCCTATGGATGATGTTTTTTTGAGAACCTATAAATTAGAGCCTAGTTCTGAAGGGCGGGTTGCGAAAAAGTTATGGAAAACGTCAGATTCTCCAGCGTTGGTACATCCAGCGTTTGCAGAAGCATTCCAGGGTGTCTTTTCTAAAGAGTCATATAGAGCTCCTACTAAACTTGGTAAAATACTCGAAAAAACTGATCAGCTTAGGGATATTATACGATTTACTCGTGTAGAGTTATCCCCATTTCATTATTTTTCTCTTTTAGAGTCGCAACTTGGTTCAATGGGGTTTAAAAATCCGCGCTGGTATAGTGAAGGTGGTAGGCTTAAACAGAATAAAGCAATAATGAAAGATGCTATAGAGCATGGGCTTAAATTAGATTATCGTGCACGTGAATCAGGGCAAAAAGCAACAGGTTTGCTTGCTAAGGGTACAGAGTTGCTTTCCAAGGGTGTAGAGCAGCTTCCAGAAAATCTAGCTACAAAGGGGGCGAAAAAGAGTCTTCGTGTGATTGAGAAGAGTACAAATAATCTTTTCGAAGAGTTTCATCCTCGACTAAAGCTTTCAACTTATAATCATTATGTCAATTCAGAAATAATTGAGCGTATTAATAAAGGCGAAAAGTTATCTAATAGAGAAGTAAAGTTGATCAAGCAAGATATTGCAGACTTATGCAATAATATGTATGGTGGTCAAAATTGGGAATATATGAATTTTTTTAATTCTAAACGAAATTTAACAGGTCTTAGAAGGCTAGTTGGATATCCGGATTGGACAATGTCAACTATAAGACAGGCCCTAGATTTTACAGCACCTGGAGTAAAGGGAAAGCTTTCTCGTAATTTTTGGAAGAGATATGGTGTTGCTATGGTAGGCGTTCATGGAGCGTTAAAATTTTTAAATTCAGGATGGAAGCAAACAGATGATAAAGACAAATCTATTAAAGGTCTTAAGTTTGATGTTAATAAAGCGCTGCGCGGCTTGATGACAGGTGGTCCAAAATGGGACAACTTTCCGCTTCCTGATATAGATGTAAAAATAGCAGGTCAGATATTTAATCCTGGAAGGGATGCAAAAGGCAAAAAGCTTGTTGGTCATTTTGGTAAGCAGGCAAAGGAGATTGTTAGGCACTTTGTGGATCCAATAAGCTCATTTTTCAGTAAGACTAATCCATTAATACAGATGGCTACAGATCAAATATTTGGCGGTACTCCTAGAAAAGGAGGGGGGATGTGGCTTGCTGAACCTGCCTGGAAATATGGAAAATCAGTTCCATGGGAAGGAAAAGAAGGACTAGCACAAATTCCATCTAGGGTTAAGCATCTTCTTAAGGGATTACTCCCATATAGTACGTCTACGCTTACAGATAAAGGACTTGCTCCGTATGTAGGATCATTATTTGGAGCCTTTCCAGTTTCTCAGGCAATAACTTCATATTCTGCTACACCTTATATAGAAGATGCAATTCGTGAACCAAACAATGCTCGAAGTAAGGAGAAGTTAGAGTCAATAAGAAGCTTGATGAAGGATGGTGGGATACCACAAGGTGCTATAAACAAACGTATTAATACTGTAAGAAATGCGATAGAAGAAGAAAATGTTATGGATGATATGAAGTCAGCAATACGTTCTAATAATACAAAGGAAATTTCTCGCTTGAGAAAACATCTTCTGGACAGAGGGGTTTCTAAGCAAAAGATATCTTGGATAATAAAGAAAGCTAGGCGCTAAGAGCTTTTAATTATTGCTCTTATTACAAGTTTTGTGATTGTTATATTTCGTCCTTTTGCTGCTACTTTTAATTTTTCATGTAGCCATATAGGTATGTCCATAGATAATCTTTTACGGCCTTTGCGGCTCATATTCTAATCTCCTTGTTAAGAAACATCTACATTGTGTACACAAATAATCTTAATTATTTGCATTAGATAATTTCAATATATTTCACTAAATATAGTAGATTTTTAATTCTTAATAAGGAGAGCCAAAATGGCAGTTAATCGAATCACACGAAATGTGGGTTATGGGCTTGGATCGCCTCTAATTGATCTAGCTCCAACGCCAATCATAGCTCAGCGAGCTCCAACTACCGCCGATAAAGCGGAAACTGGTACGCTCTGGGTTGATCAGGCAAATGATAACGTATACGTATTGGCATCTGTTACATCCAATGTAGCTTCTTGGCAAATAACTACGGCTGAGGGAACTGGAGGTACAGACGGCCAGTTGCTCATTGGTGAAACGGGTGCTGACCCATCATGGGCAAATCTCACCTCCAGTGGTGGCACGCTTGTTATAACAAATGGTGCAGGCGCTATTAATATGGAAGTATCAGGTGCTACTGTAAGCTCATTTCCAACAGATGCTGGTACAGCTAATCCGCTTTTAGGGGCTACCAATATAGCTGGAGGCTCGAACTTAAATACATCTGCTGCAGGTAATACTGTAACGCTTAATTTAGATGCTAGTCCTGCTATAACAGGATCTTTGACGGTTGCTGATAGCTTTACCATGTCGGCAGGCACGTGTACCATAACAGCAGATGATAATACAGCAGACGTAATATACTTACATGCAGATGGTGGTACCTCTGAAACCATTAGGCTTCATGCTGATCAGGGAACGGGTGTAGCTTCTGTTGCGCTTATATCAGATGTCGGAGGAATAACTCTAGATGCAGGAATAGCTAGCGCAGATGCTATTAATATAGATGCGTCAGATGCTGCAGGCGGTATAGACATAGATTATGGCACAGGTGGCTGTGCCGTTGATGGTGCAAACGGTGCGTTTACGCTTCAAACAGGAACCGGAGCAATTAGCTTGGGGGCTGACGCAGCTGCTAAAACAATCACTCTAGGCAACCCAACTGGTGCAACGCAGGTGAATGTTGATTGTGGAACTGGTGGAGCATCATTTGGAGCTTCTGCAACTGCGCATACAACAACAGTAGGTGGAACAAATACAACCTCTGCGACAGTTATACAGTCTGGTACGGGTGATGTTACAGTTACCTCTACAGACGCTATTCTTTTAGATTCTGCAGGCGTGCTAGAACTTAACTCTTCTGGAGGTGTTATTAGTGTTGGAAACGATGCAGTGGCACAAGCGATTAATATTGGTACAGGCGCAGCTGCTAGAACAATCACTGTAGGAAATGGCACAGGCGCTACTTCAGTAGTACTAGATTGTGGTACCGGCGCGCTTAATGTTGGAACAAACGCGATTGCGCATACAGTAACTGTAGGAACAACAACCGGCGCAGGGGCTACAACCATACAGGCTGGAACAGGTGCTGTAACTATCAATGGCGGTGGTGCAGTAGACGTTGATGCCGTGGGTGCCTTGTCCCTTAACTCTTCTGGTGCTGCTATAAATGTTGGTGATGATGCAGTTGCTCAAAATATTAATATTGGTACAGGAGCAGCAGCTCGTACGGTTACTATAGGTAACATAACAGGTGCGACTGCAGTTGATATAAACACTGGTTCAGGTGGTTGTGCGATTACCACAACGGATGCAACATTAGCGCTAAATTCTGGAACGGGGGCGGTAAATATTGGAACTGATGCGGCCGCTCATACAGTAACTGTGGGTTCAAACACTGGAGCTGCTGATACTGCGATACAGTCTGGTACTGGCGGTATTGACATGAATACGTATACTGGTGACTTTGACCTTAATACTGGTGGTGGAGCTGTTACTATTAATTCTGGTACAGGTGCTATGGATATAGCAGCAGATGCAACAGCACATATATTAACGCTTGGAAGTACAAACACAACGTCGCAGACAATAGTTCAATCAGGGACTGGGGATGTTAACATAACATCAACAGACGCAGTTACAGTTGATGCAGCAGGTGTTCTAGAATTGAACTCGAGTGCAGGTGTAATAGGAATAGGAAATGACGCGGTAGCTCAAAACATTAATATGGGGACTGGAGCAGCCGCAAGAACTATAACAATCGGTAATATTACTGGTGCGACAGCATTGGCTCTAAACTCAGGAACAGGGCATATAACTCTTACTTCGACAGGCGCTGGTGACATTGTCCTTGTTGGGGGCGATGCCATTACATTGGATGCAGTAGGTGTAGTTGAGCTCAACTCCTCTGGTGCAGCAATAGGAATAGGAACTGACGCGGATGCATTTGCAATTAACATAGGTACCGGCGCATCAGCTAGAACAATCACTGTAGGAAATGGATCTGGCGCGACAAGTGTAGTGCTTGAAGCAGGTACAGGAGCTGTTAACATAGGCACAAACGCGATTGCTCATACAACAACTGTTGGCACAACAACGGGCGCAGCGGACACAACAATTCAAGCAGGTACAGGTGGGATTACTTTGTCAGCAGCTGGTATATGCGATGTTGTTCCGGCAACTAATTCGGTAGCAGGTGTAGCGCTTACTATTGATGCAAACGTTGGCGTAGGGACATTTACAGGGCAAGTAACAGCATCAGGAGCGCAGGTTACGTTTACTGTTACTAATAGTGTTGTTACTGTTAATTCTGCCATTTTGTGCACTGTTGCTAATAAGGGTGCAAATGACGCAAGGCTTACTATAGAGCGGGTACAACCAGCAGCTGGATCGTTTACAGTTCAGTGTCAGAATAATGGAGCTGCAGCACTTAACGGCGATGTTATCATTACATTTTGGGTGCTAGCGGTTTAATGTAAACTTGTTATATTCAGAGTTTATAAACTCTTCTTTTTTCCCCGGCCAATTGGTCGGGGTTTTTTTTGCTCTATATCGTTAAGTAAAGATACGCTTTTACTTGATAACATTATTAACATTTAAAAAGGGTTATTATGACGCAAAAAGCTGTTGTCAAACTTGTAAAAGAAGTTGACGAAAAAGTATATTCTTTTGAAATGCCTATTGGAGCTCCATTTGGGCAATCTTATGATGTTTTGTTTGAGATGCTGCAAGAGGTGATAGAGATGTCTAAAACTGCAGCTGAAAAGGCAAAAAGAGAAGAAGCAAAAGGCGATGGAGAAGAGTCTGAGTAGTTGAGCGATACCTTAATAAGGAGGAATGATGCCAAAAAGCTTTATTTTACCCCTTGAAGTAGACACAATTGATGCAACAACTTTTACCGGTGCGCTGCAGAAGGTAACAGTTCTTGGTGGAATTGCTGAAACCTGTATTATTTTGCGTATTATTAACGATACTAGTGAAGATGTTGAAGTTAGCTACGATGGTTTTACTATTAACGATTATATACCGTCTGGCCAAACCCTACAGTTAGATTTCCAGGCAAATGCGCAGCCTAACGCAAACGTTGCTGTATTGAAAAAAGGTACAGATGTTTGGGTTGGTAGTACGGCGGGAGCAGGAACCGGAGTGTTATATCTTACAGGATATTATCAACCTGAGTAGTAGTGAGGATAGATAATGTATGGAATATTAAATAGGGCTGTATTTGAACCTGCTAAGTCTTTGGCTTTTAGTTCTATTGGTGCGGCATATATGGGTGTTGGGACTGCATTTAGCAAGCCACAGCGTATTCTGATATTACAAAATTTAACAGATGGAATCGTATGGTTCTCCTTTGACGGAGTAAATGATCATGTGCCTTTGGCTAGTATTAGTTATATAATACTTGATCTTACTGCTAATAAAGGTGCGAGTAGCGGTTGGTTTATTGATGAGGGCACTCGAGTATACGTGAAGCAACTTGGTGCAGCGCCAACGAGTGGTTCTGTATATGTCTCAGCATTACACGGTAAGGAGCGCTAAATGTCGCAAATGGGAAAATTCTCCGGAGGTCTTCTGGGGATACCAATAAATACAATTACGGGTAATGTTGGTGGTGCAGTTGGTCCGGATGCATTTTCGAATGTAGATTTATTAGGCTCTACGCCTATAACGGTTACGGGTAATCCGGCGGCATGGACATTGACGATAACGGTTGATTCGGCTACTACGACTTCTGAGGGTGTGGTTGAATTGGCAACTGATGCTGAATCGATAGCGGGAGCTGATACGACGCGTGCTATAGTTCCGAGTTCTTTGGTTGCAAAATTGGGCACTATGACAGCAAATGGTGTGGCATATGGTGCAGGTACGGCAGCTGCTGTTAATTGGACTGCGGTTGGAACAGATGGCCAGGTGCTTATAGGGGCAACTGGTGCGGCGCCGGCATTTGCAACAATGGCTTCTGCGGGAGGCACGATAGTATACACGCCGGGTGCCAATACATTGAATTTAGAAGTCGGTGGTATGTTTGTGCAGTCTTTTGCGACAGATGTTGCGGGCCCAGTGGTACCATTAGCTGGTACAATCACTATGGCAGGCGGCAGTAACATTAGTACTGATGGCTCTGTAGCGAATACGGTTACGTTTAATCTTAGTGGTACAACGGATCATGCGGTTCAGATAGGGAATGCTGGTGGTAGTTTAACGTCAGTGGCTGTTGGAACGGACGGTCAGGTTTTGATTGGAGCAACTGGTGCGGATCCTGCTTTTGCTACTATAGCGTCCGCAGGAGGAACGATAGCATTTACACCTGGCGCTAATACTCTAAATATGGAAACTGGCGGTACAGTGGCAATTTCGTTTGCTACAGACGCAGCTGGGCCCCAATCTCCACTTGCAGGTACTATAACGATTGCTGGTGGCAATAATATAACTACAGATGGTACTACTGCGAATACGGTTACTATAGATTTAACTGGAACTACTCAGTATGCGTTGCAGGTTGGAGATGCTACGGGCAGTTTAGATTCTTTGGCTATAGGTACAGCAAATCAAGTTTTAATGTCGGGTGGTGCTGGAGCAAATCCTGCATGGAGTACTGCGACATATCCAGCTACAGCAGCTACGGGAGACGTGTTATATGGGTCTGCTGCTAATACCATAACTGCCTTGGCATTTGATAATACAGCTACGCGTTATTTGGCTAATACTGGTGGTGGTGCGACAATTCCGGCCTGGGATCAGATTAATTTAACGAACGGGGTAACGGGCATTTTGCCGGTTGCTAATGGTGGTACAGGTTTGAACACGATAACTGATCATAGTTTAATGCTTGGTTCGGGGGCAGCTGCGGTTACTCCGTTAGGAGCGGCTACAAATGGCCAGATTCCAATTGGCTCAACTGGTGCGGATCCAGTCTTGGCTACTATCACGCAGGGTGCGAATATTACCGTAACGAATGGCGCTGGTTCTATAACAATAGCATCTACGGCTTCAGGCGGTATTTCGTGGAATGTTATAACTTCTGATTTAAATCCAATGGTTGTCGACAATGGCTACATTTGTAATAAGGCTGGTTTATTGAGCGTTACTTTACCATCAACATCTTCAACTGGAAGTGTATTACGTGTAACTGGTATGAATACAGACGCTGGATGGAAGATTGTACAAGGAGCAGGACAACAGATACATTTTGGAGATGTTTCAACAACATCAGGAGCTGGAGGATATTTAGCTTCTACCCTAAAAAGGGACAGTGTTGAATTAGTGTGTGTAGTTGCTGATACGGAGTGGAATGTGATTTCTAGTCTTGGCAACATTGAAATTGTATAGCCGCAATAGATAGGTTGACGGTTTTTTGATATAATTATAGTGAAAGGAATCACTATGAGAATATGCAAAGACTGTAAAATTGAAAAGCCGCTGAGTGAGTTTCACAGGAACGGCAAATCGAAAGCCGGAAAAGTATGGTATAGAGGTAGATGTAGAAAGTGCCATAATTTGAAATTTAACCCGCCGACAGGCAAGCCACATCTTGGGCGCTTTAAGAAGGGGCGTAAAAATCCTCCAGGGTTCAACGTTGGTAGAGTCCCCTGGAACAAGGGCAAGAAGATGGGGCCTCCATGGAACAAGGGGCTTAGGAATACTGGTTTCAAGCCAACCAATGGTTTCACGAAGGGGCATACCAGGACGAACGGCATTAAAAAAAGTCCGGAGCATATTTCGAAGATGAAGGCAACTAAGTATAAGAAGGCAACCAGCAGGCATTGCAAAAAGCACCGAGATTGGAAACAGGCGGTTTGGAAGAGGGATAGTTATAAATGTGTGAAGTGTGGATCAACCGATAAAATATGTGCGCACCATATTAAATCATGGGATAATTATCCTGAGCTGAGATTTGAAATTGATAATGGGATGACGCTGTGTTGTTCGTGCCACTCTAAGCTGCACAATGCCGGCAGGGAGTTCTCAATAGAGAGTCGCATTAAAATGAGTGAGGCACACAAGGGCAAGAGGCTCTCAAAAGATCAGCGCAAGAAGATTAGTGAATCCCTATATGCTTATTATAGAGAGGGTTAGTTTATGATTAAGTTAGTTGGTATAGCGATAGTTGCTGGAGCAGTTATTGTTGGTGTGGCATCAAGGTTTATCTTTAAGAAGTCGGACAATGTTGTTGAAGAGATAGCAGAGAAGGTTATTAAAGAGAAGACTGGGTATGATGTTGATTTAAGTCCAGATACTCCGGAAAAGGTTAGGGATGCCAAAAACAAACGCAATAAATAATCAGTCTGCTGAGTTAACTATCGATCCAGGTGCATCTGGAGATTCGTTTATTCAGTTTGATATTAACGGTACGGGTGAGTTTCGCATTGGGGTAGATGATACTGATTCTGACAAGTTTAAAATATCGCAGGGTAGTGCGCTAGGTACTAATGATACGTTTATTATGACGGCTTCAGGTGAGAGAACAATGCCCTTACAGCCAGCATTTTTAGGCTATCTTGCTCTACAAGATTCAAATGTTAGTGGAGAGGGCACTGTTTATACTTTAGGTAGCGGAAATGCCCTTACGGAAGTGTTTGATCAGGGTGGTGATTTTGTTACCACAGGTACATTTACGGCGCCAGTTACAGGCAGATATTATTTTAGCATGTCTCTTCAGATAGGCGGTGTAGGTGCTGGACATTATGGAGAAATGAGATTGGTAACTTCGAATGGTACGTATTTGTTGTATAAAAATGACATAGTAAATATGGGTACAACTGTTGAGTATACAAGCAGTGCTTTTGTTGACATGGATGCGTCAGATACAGCAACTACAACGTTGGATGTTGCAGGTGGAGCAAAGACAATTGATGTAGCTGGAGGCACATTGGGCGGCGGGGCCCCTACGTGGTTTTCTGGTTATTTAGTTGCGTAAGGAGATTGTATGGCAAAAATAAATGCGATAAGCAATAAGTCTGCAGAGCTTACTGTAGACCCGGGAGCTTCTGGAGACTCATTTGTACAATTTGATATTAACACAACGGGAGAGTTTCGTATTGGCGTAGATGATGATGCTTCTGATGCGTTTAAAATTTCTCAAGGCAGTGCGCTTGGTTCTAATGATACATTTGTAATGTCCGCGGCAGGTGAGCGGACAATGCCCTTGCAGCCAGCGTTTTTGGCGTATTTGGGAACTACTGATAGTAATGTTACTGGTGATGGCACCTACTTTACTGTTGGTAGTGGCAATGCAATGACAGAAGTGTTTGATCAGAATAGTGATTTTAACACAAACGGAACATTTACAGCTCCTGTTACTGGGCGCTATTTGTTTTGTGGTCAGATCGAGCTCGATGATATAGTGTCTGCGCATACCTTGGGTTTGGGTGTATTTGATTCATCAAATGGTTTGTGGAGATTTGATAGAAGTGATTTTGGGAATATTGGTGTTACAAATGGGTTACAAGTCGGTGGTTCTGTTCTCATAGATATGGATGCTGCGGATATTGCGACTATGGATATTGGTGTTTTTAATAGCACGAAAACGGTTGATGTAATTGCTGTTGCGCCGGCAACCGGCGCGGGAACTTGGTTTTGTGGGTATTTAGCGGTTTGAGGTGAATTTATGATAGTAAAAGTAGACAATGTTGATTTGTTTGAACTTAATGAAACGCAAAAGAATGTTCTTAAGAATGATATTAATTCAAATGTATTTGAAGATGATGTGAAGCGTCGTTTGTTTTATATCATAAATCATAAGTACGAGCAGTGTTATAAGAGGTTGAAGCAAGAGTGGGAGCCAAAGTTGGCATCTAGAGGTGTAGAGTCTATACCGACGGATAAGGATGCGTTTGCGAAGTTGGTGTTTTCTCAGGAAGACTATAAAGACAGGGCTGCTCGAGATGCCGATGCGGCGCAAGTTTAATATAGGAGAGTGTAATGGCATCAAGAAGGGATAGTAGAAGGACGGGTTTGAATCCGTTAGCGTATATGGGTGTAGAGCCTGTTTCTCCTCCGTTGTTGTTTACAGACAATAGGGCGCCTACCTCGAATGATTATGCTAACTACAATGTTGGAACAATTTGGGTTGATAGAAGCACAGCTCCTTCTGAAGATATTTGGATGTTGGTTAATAAAGATAATAATGTAGCTCGATGGGTTCAATTTGATACTGGTTCTGGTAATGTGCAAACATTAACTGGCGATGTAGGAGGAGCCGTTGGGCCAGATGCTCTCGGTAATATAGATATTACAGGAGGTAACAGCATTTCTACTGCTGGTACTCCAGCATCGAACAATGTTGAGGTTAGTGTATCTGGCACTACGCAATATGTTCTCCAGATTGGGGATGCGAGTGGAGCCTTGGATAATCTTCCTGACGGGGTTGGCGTTGATGGTGAGGTTTTAACGTCTCGTGGTCCTGGAATGGCGCCTATGTGGGAGCCATCGCCTTTCGCCTTTACGGGATTTCAGGCGTATATGTCTACGAGTCAGTTTAATGTTACTGGAGATAATACTACTTATACATTACCATTTGATCTTACTGAGTTTAATTTTGGAAATGATTTCGATACAGCTAATCATTGGTATGTAGCCCCAACAGATGGATATTATCAGTTTGTTTATACGGTTTTTTTTAATAATATTAATCCTGCGAATGCATATGATAATAGTGAAGTATTCTTGGTTCGATTTAGGCCGGCAGGGGCTTTAACGCGTAATTATCCGCATTCAAATATTAATCCTCAACCTATTACGGATAATACGACCTCTACATATGAGTTTGATTGTTGTAATACTGATATTATTGAGTTGCAAGCTGGTGATCGTGTTTATTTGACAGCTAAGGTTGGCAGTAGTACAAAAACAGTTGGTTTTACAGGTTTATTTACCACGCAGCTTAGAACAAGGTTGGCAGGTTGGTTGTTGACTGAAATATAAAAAGTCTCATTAACTCTCTTTTACATAATAAACGCATCGTAATGCCCCTGGATAAATCCAGGGGCATTACGATGCCAGAAAAGCTTTCATTTAAAGGCTTTTCGTGTTAATATTTCAATACTAGGGCGGGACACGTCCGAAGCCACGCCTGTGGAGATCAAGTGAGACCTGGGGAACATGCGTTAGTTCAAAGCTGTAAAAGTTCCCACGTGGAACTTAATAGCGATAACCAAGCATATTCCTTGGGCAATGATCGTCGAACCAGGAACGTGAAACCGCAAGGTTCATGAATCCCCCGAATTTATTCGTGGGGAGTTGTCAAATATTCTTATTTTTTCTCCTTTTTTGGTTAAGTGAGGGGCCATGTGGCCCCTCTTAAGCAAGCAGTTCTCCCATACTAAGGAGTGCATGAAAGCTTTTTATTTACCGTCTCTGAGTTGTACGATTTGTCTTATTCTCTTTATTGCAGTGAGAAATTTAGACTTTGGGATGTCCGAGAGTGTTTGTATTTTCATTTTTTCTAGTATCTCTTCGGCTAGGTCGGTGTGTGATTTTAGTTCGTATCTTATTTCTTCTAGTTGTTCCTTGGTAATGGTTTCGTATGATTGTTCTTTTGGATTGTATTTGTGGTTTAGTTTTTTGCCTTCGTTAAAGTCTTTTCGTTGTTGATGTACGGCTACTTCGCCATCATCGTCTTCGTCTGAAGATACGACGCCTACAAGGGATGCGTATGCGTATCGTTTTAGGTATGTTATGTAGCTGCCTAGAGATTGTACGTCATTTTTGGGTGGTACTATTCTCATTCTGGACTCTATCCATTGTCCTGAGCTGTGTAGTAGTATTGTGTTTAGGATGTTTGCTCCGTCTTCGTTTTGTACTATTTGTTGTAGGACGGATAGTCCGTTTTTGGCTAGTGCTGGGCGTGATACTTTGACTATCTCGGCTAAGTCTGAGTATCTTGACTTGAAGTATGGATTTTCTTTTGTAAGGCCAGCAATTTTAAACTCTGCTTGCGCTTTTGCTAGCGCAGCGCTCAAGTCCTTAATAGATTCAGAGCGTGCCGGAGCAATCGTTTTTGGTGGTTTTATGTCTAAGTTTTGTATTAGTTGTTCTATGTTGGTTATTTTGTCGAGTATTTCAATGCTCTTTGCTTCTTCCATGTACTATCTCCAGTATTGTTAATAATGACTGGAGATAGTTTATCATGGTTTAGTCTTCGTTGTCGCATCCTAGGCTTAGCTGTGATTGTAGTAATCTTCGTTTTGTGTATGTGAATACGGTACTTACAGCTTGTTGATATGGCAGTCCTTTTTTTGCCATGGCTTCAACGAGCGCCGGGTCTGGATTTGCTATATCGGTAGCGTCGAGCCACTGTCCGCTTGTGTGAAATAGTGTTGAGTGCATTATACGTGTCTTTAAGTCCGAATAGTATTCTGGGTGCTGGTATAGAAGTATGTTGTGTTGTGCTAATATCTTTTTGCAGCAATTTATGTAATCTTCTAGGTCTGAGTAAGGCCCTCTGTTTCCAGATTGGCTTTTTTCTGGAGTTGGCATGCTTAATGTTGCAGCTATTAGGTCTGGTATTATTTTATCTATTTTGTCAGACATAAGTTTTTTTGAGTGTTTTATTTCTTTTATGGGGTGTGTTGTTAGTAGTTCTTTATTTTCCATAGTTTAGTTTTCCGTTGTGAACTATTAGTAGTTCTAGTTCGTGCATAGATACTTTATGTGCTGTTTTAGGCCCAGCTAAGTTCATGAATAAATCTCGGCATTTTTTGCAGCAAAACATTGTTTGCCTATCTCTTGGTTCAGTCTTTCTGCACTGTAGACACTTCATAGTTTTACTACTGCTTCTAGAATTGTTGTTAATAGCCATGGTTATCCTTATTCATTATTAGGTTCCTGCAATTCTTTTAGTGCGTCAAATAATTGTACCTTATCTGGATGCTGCGCTCTAATAAGTGCGTCGACTGGTTCTAGTTCTTTTAGTATGTCTGACATCTTTAGGTGTGTTTTGTCTAGTTTTTCTCGTAGTTTTTTGGCTTCTTTGCCGAGGGTTGTGAATAAGTCTAGTTGTTCGTCTATGAGTTTTTGTAGTGTATCTGAAGCTTTTTTAATTGTCATTGATCTTTCCTTGTTGATATGCCATATAATTCTGGGCGTACTTTTTTTTCTATCTGTTCTATGATTATTCTCATCATTATTGACAGCAAGTTAGATGCGTCGCTTGCAGGCTCGCAGACTTCCCAATATTCTTGTAGTTCGTCTAGTATGTTGTGAATCTCGTCATATGGCTTTTCGAGTTTGTTTACTAACTCTATTAGTCTTTCCTTTTTTGGTTTCTTTAAGTTACCGCTCTTGAATAGGTATTTTTCATTCATCTCTGGATACTCCTCTATTTGGCTTCTTTGCCGAGGGTTGTGAATAAGTCTAGGAGTTTTTGTAGTGTATCTGAAGCTTTTTTGATTGTCATTGTTAATCCTTATATTGATTCTTCTAGTTTTTCTGCGAGTGTATCGTATTCGCTTTCTTTGGTGTGTTGTTTTTCTCTTTCATATCCGGCTATTATTTCGTTTATGCAGTGATCGCATAGGTGATGTTTTAGCACGTGTTCTATGAAGTGCATTGTGTTTTCGTATTGATCATCTAGTTCTTTTAGGGGTGTTTTGTTTGACATAATATACTCCTCTATAGGGGTTAAACTGATTACTTAACTATATAATAACATTAAATAGATAAACTGTCAAGTAAGTTTATTAATAAAAGTGCTTGTCATTCTAAAATGAGTTTGGTATAATGTTGGTAAGAGTAAAAGCTACTACAATGTGGCAATGTGTGAGTGTGATATGGCTGTATGGCACATTGCCCTTCCTTCTTAGCTCATTTGAAGAATTGTAGAATGTTTTTGGTTAGGGTAACCCTTTGATGTTAGGGTTACCCTTTTTATGTGTGAGGCATAAATATGAGAGAGAATCTGTATATAAATAAAAAATTGTTAGTCCTATTGTATGAACAACTGAATCTTTGGTTAGCAGAACTAGTACTTTTGTTAGAAATGTGGTTTCAGAAAGAAAAGTTTTATACGGTAGGGCTATCATGTTCTGCCTGAGTAGCTCCCATAGCTGCTTTAAAGCATGTGCTGTATGGCTATTTGTAACGCTACTGTATTGGAGAAAAAAAAGCTTGACAGGGCAAAAGTGCTGTGTGACAATACATTACGTGGCATGCGCAGGCTTATGCCAGTTCTTCCTTTTTGGTCAGAACTGTTTAACGCCTTACTTATGCCTTGCTTCGCTTAGCAATATCCACTTAGAATCCTTCTTAAATCCTTTATTTAAAAACTCTCAGTTACTTTGCACATCAACGTTTGAACGCGTATCTGGCTTGAGTTCAGAGTACATGAACTTCTCTCCGAGTGATTATCTCCAACATTCAAAAGCAACAAACAAAAAAAGATTTCTTCTCTCCTTAAGCACGGGTCTAAGGGTGAGAGATATTCTTTTCAAACCCACATTTAATGCCCCTCAGTTGGAATAAACATTTATTCATATAGTAACCTCAGCAAGTCAAAAAAAGATAGTAATAAAGAGAAGGTACCAATATGAGCAACTCTTTTCCAAGTGTCATAGAACATAAACTCAAATTCCTGAAGCTAACTAGAAACGGCAAAGTCAAACTAACCCCATTTTCAGAGAAAATCTTATATCACGCTTATAACAAAATGCTACGAACCTACGACAAAACCCCCGAATACCCTTTCAACCACTTCTATGCATTCGCACTTTTAGAAGCAAAACGAATACAGTTCGAACCTGACTGGAACATGCTAACCCAATTTGCCAACTACAACGACAAAGCCGCAGCGACAGCTGACGGCGAAACACTAGATATGAAAAAATGCCACATGGTTATCGATAACCTAAACTCCTACACCAAAAACAAAAACAAATACAAAAAAGTATACCACTCCTCCAAAAGAACACTAGGACCAACATTCAACGAAGGCGTAACATACTGGAAACACGGACGAACATACCAATACCCAGACCAAGCGCTAGACGAAGACTCAGCCCCAACACAACCAATAAGCAACTACAAAAAACCATTATCTCAAGACGATCCGTACAGATACACCACAAACACTCATGACGAACTAAAAAAAGCCATACGATCAAACAAAATGAGCAAACAAGGACTCACCCTTTTAAGGAACACCTTCTCAAAAGATCCAAAACTATTGCAAATCATAGATGCATACCTAGACACTAAGAAGGATGCAGGGCTTTGCCCTGCAAACCAAGAAATAATTCCTGAAAAGGGAGGGGATGAGGATTTATCTTCATTCGTACCCCATGTCCTAGACATGCCACAATTGAAATACAAAGGACCAACTGATATAATAAAGCATAGCCAGTGCTACAAAAGGGAGATCGATATTGAAATACTTAAAAGACCCAAATACCGTATTTCGCTACGTAACCTACGGCGAACCAATACCACTCTGCAAGGTTGTAGAGACCCCGGAACCACAAGAGTGGAACGACTACAAACAACGACGATTCCACTTTGCACAAACAATAAAGAACCAACACGAAAAATACTTCATAAACTGCTGCTTCGAGGAAGGGGCTATAAACCCCCGACAATTAATACCCGGACCAATACAACTCGAGGTAACATTTCATATGCCTAAACCAAAAACACGCAAGCCAAAAGAACCACACGCAGAAACACCACCAGCTTACGTACTATACAACTTCGTAGACCACACCCTCCAAGGCATAGTGTACAAAAAAGATATCGCCATATCCATTGCAAAAATGAAAAAACTATACGACACCAAACCACGAACCGAAATTACCATTACGAGGCTTAAATGAAAAAGAAAACAACAAAAAAGCCTAGCAGAAAGAAAAAATTACCGTCAATTCTCGGGACAGAAGCTGCTTACCAGTACTTACAGGAAAACCCTGCAACCGAAAACCAAATAAACCACATATGCGAACAACTCATAGAATACGCATGCAGCCAAGACGGACTGTATATAGGAAGCTTCCTGAGAAAAATGCGCATACCCAAACAAACGTTCCATAACTGGCAAAAAAAATGGCCCCAATTGCGAGAAGCTGTCAGAGAAGCCGAATACTACCTAGGATACGGCCGCATGGAAGGCGCTATAACAAAACGACTCGACAAAGGAGCAGTGCTGCATTCACAACACCGCTTTGGAGAAGAATGGAAGCAGGATGACGCATATCATGACCAACGTAAACAAGCCGAAGAAGATAAAACCGCAAACATCAAAGTAATTGTGCAAAAACCAGAAGAAGTGATAGATAGAACCAAATACAAACCACTTAAAGGAAGGGAATGCGAGCACTCAGAAAAAAGTGCTGCTGCTGCAGAGAAACAGAAATAAGGGTCCTGCTTGAAGGGACTTTATGCGAATTTTGCCCAAAAGAAATAGCCGAAATAGTTCATGATCAATTAGAATCCGAACAACAAAAACCCAGAAGCGAACAAAAAGGCTGCATAACATTTATTATGAAGCCAGAAAATTTAAACGGAAAGAAAACACATAGAGAGGAAAACGATGAATCCAAGTAACGTAGTACTTTTAGCTGTCGCCTTATTAATAATCGCAGATTTGATAATCACATACGTATCATATATACAGTACTCTAAAGATATCGCTAAGCTGGATAAGAAGATTAAGAATCTCGTATACGATCTAGCCGAACTACAATGCGCCACACGTACCAATTATGAGCAAATAGAGAAGCTAACCGATCGGTTAACCCTTTTAAGGAGAGATTGCAACGCTATGAAGAGAGAGCTAGAAAAGCCAAAACCTAAGCAAAGGAAGGATGCGAAATCATGAAACGTTCTAAAAAATTTTCGGGCGATTATGGGGTGAGTAATATCGTTTCGAAACCATACAAAGTAGAAAAAGGCAAAACGTTCGATATTACGCGCATTAATGCAGTGCCGGGGTCGGACGTTGTTAAAATGACTGATTGGTACGCATGGTTAAAAGAGATCCGCAAAGAAGAGGAAGGGGGACAATGAAAGGCTTGGAAGGGCTTCTAAGCTTAGAAACAACTAAAGATACAATTGCAATTGTATCTTTTTGGATTAAGTGCCGCATATATGGAGAAATTATCCTCAATGCAATTGTACTTATAGTAATACTGTATTTAGGTATACGCTACAGACGTCACATAGGAGATTTTTTAAGAAAAATATTTGATTAACAAAAACTGAAGGGGAGCGGTAACGGGAGAGTGCATGTTGTTAACTCCGGAGACAGAAGTACATCTAAATAAGTTTAAACCACGTGAGTATCAGAAGGCTGCTTTTGATGCCATAATTAACATGGGCTATAAAAAAGTTATGTGCATATGGCCCAGGCGCGCAGGCAAAGATCTGACTGCTTGGAATATATGCATCCATGAAATGATAAGAAAAGTGCAGACAATATATTATGTTTTTCCAACATACTCTTCGGGCCGTCGTATATTGTGGGACGCCATAAGTAACGACGGCTTTCGCATACTCAACTATTTGCCAGAAGAGCTTATCGAGTCTAAGAACGAACAGCTTATGCGTATCAGGCTCAAAAACGGCTCTCTTTTTCAGGTGATTGGCTCCGATAATTATGATAATGCTCTAGTGGGAACTAACCCACAGGGCGTAGTATTCTCTGAGTTTGCAATAAGTAATCCAAACGCTTACTCCTTCGTGAGGCCCATCCTATCTGCAAATGACGGATGGGCTTTAATTGTTAGTACGCCACGTGGCCGCAACTTCCTTTGGGAGATGTATAACGTAGGCCTAGAAAACCCTCAATCGTGGTTTGTGTCTAAGCTAACCGTGGATGATACATTACATATCCCTTTTGAGGTAATTGAGCGTGAGCGCATAGAAGGTGAGATGTCCGAAGATTTGCAGCTGCAAGAGTACTGGACGTCGTTTGAGATGGGCGTGGAGGGCGCATACTATACTAAATACATAGATAAGGCGCGCTTAGATGGTCGTATAGCAGACGTTCCATGGGAGCCTGGATTGCCCGTACATACCAGCTGGGATATCGGCTGCAGAGACATGACGAGCATTATCTTCTTTCAGATTGCTAACAACGTTGTTCGTGTAATAGATTGTTATGAAAAGAACAAAGAGGGTTTGGAGCATTATATAAATGTGCTTAAATCTAAAGACTATACGTATGGCAAGCACATAGGGCCACATGACATAAGAAATATGGACTTTAGTACAGGCATCACAAGGTGGGAAAAGGCGCGTAGGCTAGGCTTTACATTCGTTGTGGCTGATAAGATAAGCGTTGTTGATGGTATAGAGGCTGTTCGTTCGAAGTTGCCTACTATGTGGTTCGACCAGAAGAAGTGCGCGCCGTTACTCAAGGCGCTAGAAAATTATAGACAGGAATTTGATGCCAAGAAAAAAGTATACAAGGACAAGCCATTACATGATGTGTTTAGTAACTTTGCTGACAGCATGCGCTATTTATGCATATCTCTTCATAAGGTGCGTATGGGAAGTAGCGCTGAGGATATAAACAAGCGCTATAGGCGCGCCATGTATGGTGATGAAGCGAATATTCCGCCTATTTTTAGG
>Ga0180434_10003269_pt1 | contig 20797 bp, 21 predicted proteins | sample SS_ome_7_FD_132453 | JGI IMG/M metagenome (GOLD analysis project Ga0180434, IMG submission 132453) | Hypersaline lake sediment archaeal communities from the Salton Sea, California, USA - SS_1_D_2 metaG | ecosystem: Environmental > Aquatic > Non-marine Saline and Alkaline > Hypersaline >...
CGGGGATAACAGGCTGATCTCCCCCAAGAGTTCACATCGACGGGGAGGTTTGGCACCTCGATGTCGGCTCATCACATCCTGGGGCTGAAGGCGGTCCCAAGGGTTCGGCTGTTCGCCGATTAAAGTGGTACGCGAGCTGGGTTTAGAACGTCGTGAGACAGTTCGGTCCCTATCTGCCGCGGGCGCAGGATATTTGAGAGGGCCTGTCCCTAGTACGAGAGGACCGGGATGGACAAACCTCTGGTGTCCCAGTTGTCACGCCAGTGGCATAGCTGGATAGCCACGTTTGGAAGGGATAACCGCTGAAAGCATCTAAGCGGGAAGCCTGCCTCAAGATAAGATATCCCTCTTCAGTGAGAGCTGAAGACTCAAGGTTCCTCGGAGAACACGAGGTCGATAGGTCGGAGGTGTAAGCACAGTAATGTGTTGAGCTTACCGGCACTAATCAACCGTGCGACTTGATCATAGCCATCTATTTTATACCCATATGTTTCAGATGTTTAGGAGAACAGTTTTCCTGGTGGCCTTAGCGGAGAGGTAACACCCGTTCCCATACCGAACACGGCCGTTAAGCTCTCCAGCGCCGATGGTACTGCAAGGGCGACCTTGTGGGAGAGTAGGTCGCTGCCAGGAAGTAGATTCGTAAAAGGGAGAAGATTCCACACTTGTGAGATCTTCTCCCTTTTTTTTTGTTTCGACACGGGTTGAAAACTTGAGGACCGTGGCGATAAACTCAAGGAAAAGAAAGCCGGCCCATTGCTTCCGGCACGTGGCGCTGTGGAGGGAGGATAGAGAATGTATAGCCTATCGGATGAGATCGACGGAGTACTCGTGCGATCCCTTTCAAAGCATGAGGACGAGCGGGGTTGGTTGTGCGAGTTGCACCGAAACGATGCGTGGGATCATCAGGCCGCCATGTGTTACGCGTCCTGGACCCTTCCGGGCAAAGCGAGGGGGCCTCACGAACACGTCTATCAGTCCGACTGTTTCGCTTTTTTGGGGCCGGGCACATTTCGGCTCTATCTATGGGATGCCCGGGAAGAGAGCAAGACCTACAAGCAGCGCATGCGTCTGGATGTTGGTGAGGACAAACCTGTCGCGATTCTGGTTCCTCCTCGTGTGGTGCATGCCTACAAGTGCCTCTCCGAGGAGAAGGGGTTGGTTGTGAACCTGCCCGACAAATTATATGCCGGCCTTCTGCGGAAGCAGGAAGTGGACGAGATCCGCCACGAGGACATGCACGACAGCCCTTTCTTGCTGGACTAGTCTCGCTCACCCAGCGTATTGTAACCCGTCCTCGTCCTCGTCGATCTGTCTACGCGTCCCTTTCGTGCCCGTGCCCGCGTGCGTACCCGTGCCCGATTCATTTGGGTGATCCGCCAATTCGGTGGCTGTCCCCCAAGTAGGCTCGAGGACGAGGACGAGAAAGAACCTACGCCGTGAAGAAAAAGCCACAAATGGTAGATTGCCCGCGCAGGACATCCCCCGGTTCCATCCCGGAATCCAATTGATTTCATGCCCTGGTCCGGATCTTGCTCCCTGCAAAGAAGCTATGTCGATCAAGAATTGGCCCAAAGAGGAGCGTCCGCGGGAGAGGCTTCGCGACCGGGGGCCGGAGGCGTTGTCCGACGCGGAGTTGCTGGCAATCCTTCTCGTGACGGGGGCTTCAAACAGGGGCCTTACCGCCCTCGACTGCAGCCGAATGCTGTTGCAGGAGCACTCGAACCTCCGGAATTTGACCCGGGTGTCCTGTGCCGAGCTTTGTCGGATACCGGGCGTGGGGCCGGTCAAGGCCTCCCGAATCCAGGCGGCCCTGGAGATCGGCCGGCGGGCCGTGAGCCAGAAGAGGAGGTTGGGAACCGTCTTTCAGATTAGCCAGGATGTGTTCGAAAGCTACTCAGTGAGGCTCAGAGACGCGAAGCAGGAGACCTTCAAGGTCATCCTCCTGGACAGCAAGAATCGTTATTTACGGGAGGAGACCGTGGCTCTGGGTTCGCTCAATCAGTCGATCGTACATCCCAGGGAGGTGTTTCGCCCGGCGATTCGTGGGGCCGCAGCCTCGGTGATCCTCGTACACAACCATCCGAGCGGCGATCCCTCCCCGAGCGATGAGGATGTTCGGGTGACGGAGAGGCTCGTGGAGGCAGGAAAACTGCTCGGCATTCGGGTCCTGGATCACATCATCGTCGGGGAAGGACGGTATTTCAGTTTCTTCGATCAGCGGCGACTCGACGAAGAGAAACGCGCACCCTGAGGCATGCCGATCAGAACGGGATGTCGTCGTCCTCGGGCCCTGAGGAACCACCCCCGGAAAAACGCTCCTCCTGAATGGGTGGGGCGTAGGAATCAGAGGGGCCTTCGCCGGCACGTCCCAACATGGTCATTTGTGAGGCCACGATTTCGGTCGTGTATCTCTTGTTCCCGTCACGGTCGTCCCAGGATCTGGTCTGGAGCCTGCCCTCTATGTAGACCTGTTTGCCTTTCTTCAGGTACTGGCCGCAAATGTCTGCAAGTTTCCCGAAAACGACCACTCGGTGCCACTCGGTCCGCTCCTCCCTCTGCCCCTCCCGGTTGTTCCATGACTCGTTCGTGGCGATCGAGAAGGTCGCAACCGCGGAACCGCTCTGGGTGTGCCGAACCTCCGGGTCCTTCCCCAGATTACCGATAAGAATCACTTTGTTTACACTGCCCACGTAACCCCTCCTTTTCGGTCGTTTGTCTTTTCCCAGAACCTAGCCTAAAAGAGTGAAAAAGCCAAGTCAATCGGGCTCGGACCTACGAGGTTGAGTTTCGCCAGGTTTCTACTATATTGTTTGGCCTGCAGAATTTGCAGACAGGAGGAGCGCGTGAAGAAGTCGCATGTCACCAGTCCCTGGTTCGTGAAGAACGATATCGATGGGTTCTTCGGGCTCGGGCTGGACAACCTGATCCAATTCATCCTCATCGGCACGCTGTGCCGGCAAGCTCTAGGCATGCCCGAAGAGCTCATCTACGGCCGTATTTTGCCCGGGGCCGCGGTCTCCATCGTCTTTGGGAACCTGTTCTACGCACGGCAGGCCCGGCGGCTCGCACAGGAAACCGGGCGCAGGGACGTCACGGCACTGCCTTACGGCATCAATACGGTCAGCCTTCTCGCGTTCATATTCTTCGTTATGCATCCGGTGTATCAGGAGACCGGCGACGTGGACCTGACGTGGAAGGTGGGTCTTCTTGCCTGCTTTCTGAGCGGAATCCTCGAGCTGCTTGGAGCCTTCGTTGCAGAATGGATTCGGAGGGTGACCCCCCGGGCGGCCCTGCTGAGCGCACTGGCAGGAATCGCCATTACGTTCATCTCCATGGATTTCCTGTTCCGGATCTACGAGAACCCGACGATTGCCATGCTCCCCATGATGATCATTCTGGTCCAATATTTCTCGAACATTCGCTACCCTTTCGGCGTCCCCGGTGGATTGCTTGCCATAGGGCTGGGAACCCTGCTCTTCTGGACCCTGTCACCCGGTGGAAACCTTCCACCTTTTCCGGCCATGGAGGGGGGCGCCCTGTTTGTGCTTCCCCAGCCTGCCGTGGGGAGCCTCGTGGAAATCCTCCGGAGTGAGCATTTGTTGCGGCACCTTTCCATCATTATCCCCATGGGGTTGCTGAACGTGGTCGGTTCGCTCCAGAACATCGAAAGTGCTGAAGCAGGCGGTGACCCCTATTCCACTGCCGCCTCCCTCTCGGCCAATGGAGTCGGCAGCATCCTGGCCGCCCTGTTCGGCAGCTGCTTTCCCACGACGATCTACATCGGCCATCCCGGCTGGAAGGCGATGGGCGCTCGGTCCGGGTATTCCCTGATCAACGGGGTGTTCATCGGCATCATCTGCTTCACGGGTACGGTTTCATGGATCATACGAGCGATTCCGCTGGAGGCGGGGATCGGCATCCTTCTGTGGATCGGAATCGTCATCTGCGCACAGGCGTTTCAGGTAACACCGAGACAGCACGCTCCGGCGGTTGCGTTCGGCCTGTTCCCCTGTCTGGCGGCCTGGGGCACGATGATGGTGGAAAGCGGGCTTCGAGCGGGGGGGTCCAGCTTCTACGTATTACGCGATCTTCCGGGACAGGGGGGGCTTTTTCTTCAGGGAATGTTGTCGCTCAACCAGGGTTTCCTTTTTTCCGCCATGATCTTCGCGGCCATGGCCGTGTACCTGATCGAGAAAAACTTCCTTCGGGCCTCCCTTTGGGCCCTCGCAGGGTCGGTCTTTGCCCATGTGGGGTTCATCCATGCCTTCCAGGTCACTCCCGGAGGCGTCCTTCCCCTCATCGGCTGGGGGACGGCCCCGAGCTACGCATTGAACTACCTCCTTATTGCGGGGTTTTTTATGTTCGTTCATTTGTGGAGAAGAAGCCGAGGTCACCTCTCCTCCCTGCCCTGACCCCTCCGGCTTGTTGAAGACAGATGAGGGGTCAGGGAACAGGGGTCAGGGATCAGTCCCCACCCGAACCCAACCATGGCGAATCTCGGGGTTCGATGGAATATCTGTAGTCATGAGGAAAAGGTGTCAGGAACCTTTTTCGCTGGGCCTCAGTCTTCATGATTGAAACGCAAGAGACTTCTTTTCTGGGTTGTGTACCTATGCCCTGGAATGTTTCGTGCCCCGCCTCTGGCGGGGTGGGGCCCGACCCCTGACCCCCGACCCCTGACCCCTGACCCCTGACCCCCCACTTCGCATCCCTGCCGCTTCATAGCTTCGGCAGAGTTATGCCTTTCTGTGCCTGGTACTTCCCCTTCCTGTCGGCGTAGGACGTCTCAGGGGGATTGCCTTCCAGGAAGATTACCTGGGCGATCCCCTCCTCGGCGTACACCCGGATGGGCAGGGGAGTAGGGTTCAGAATCGAGAAGGTGAGATGACCTTCCCATTCCGGCTCCAAAGGGGTAATGTTGATTTGGAGACCACAGCGGGCGTAAGTGGATTTTCCGGTACAGATCCCCAGAATTTCCCTTGGAATTCGAAAATACTCCAGAGACTTGGCCATGACGAAGCTCGCAGGCGGGACCAGGCACACCCGGGCCCGGAGTGTTTCAAAGGAATCGTCGCGCAGCGCCTTGGGGTCGATCGAATCGGAGTGTAAGACCGGACGGGGGACCCAGAATTCATTTGAAACGCGGAAGTCGTAGCCGAAGCTGGACAAGCCGTAGGAGATCTTTCCTTCTCTTATCTGGGACGGCTCGAAAGGCTCGATGATCCCCTTGCTCGAGGCCATGTCCCTGATCCAGACGTCGTTCATGATCATAGGTGTCTCCGTTGAATGAATAGAGGAAAGGAGTGTGTCTCATGCAAGAGAAGATCCTCGTCATGATCACGGCGGGCTCGGAGGATGAGGGCGCAAAGATCGCAAAGGCCCTTCTCGAGGCTCGCCTGATCGCGTGTGCAAACCTGATCGGAGGGATCCGTTCTCTCTACCGCTGGGAAGGGAAAGTCTGCGACGATCCCGAGGTCCTGTTGTTGTGCAAGACGGTGCGACAGCATTTCCACCAGCTGTCCGAGAAGGTGAAATCGATCCACAGCTATGATGTCCCGGAAATCATCGCGCTCCCCCTCGTGGAAGGATGGCACCCCTATCTGGAGTGGGTCGAGCAGGAGACGACCCCGGACTGAGTTTCGATGGATTTGCAGAAGCTGTCGAACCAGCGGTCCCCCGAGCGGCCGAAACTGCTCAAGGTAAGGCAGATCCGGTTGTTCTCCTCTACGATCCGCAACCAGACCTTTCGGTAAGGGATCGCCACACGGATCAGAAGGCCGGCAACAACAAACGAGCAGCCGACTCCCAGGAGTGCCCACTCCCAATCCTGAAAGTCCGTTCCCTTCCCGTGTCCTACAGATGTGGTCCCGATCAGGAAGAGGAGAAGAAGCCCCGTCTTCATCCAGGGAAGGCCCAGAAGAGACAGGGAGCCCTTTTTCGCAAGGTAGAAATAGGCCAGGTAGGGGGCCTCGTAGCTGTGGAACGCATAATAGCGGCGAAAGTGTTTGTCCAGCTCTCCTGTGCAATGGCGGATGAGGGGCAGGAGCGGTTCTGAGGTTCGGAAGGATCGTTCCCGCAAGGAGGAGGCGTCCCGGCTGGGGGGGAGTTCCCGTCGCTCGAGGCCCTCCTGCAACGCGGACCCGGCATCCGTGAGCAGGCTGAACGCCAGTGTGAAGCACAGAAGGAGGAAGAGCCTTGCGGCCCAAGCCTGGAAGTCAGGATCCTCCTTGACGGCCGTTCCATGCAGGACCATGTTCCAGACGAGGAAGGCCAGGACGATCGTGGCGACAAGAAGCAGAATTCCATCTCTCCAGGCCCTGAAGGAGCCAGCGAATCGAGGGCTCGTCCCGGGCGGGTGAGGCGTTTCCGGCCGTTCACGCAATGCGGCTACTCCGATGGGGGCTGAGTGAATTCGAGGCGGCGAATGTCTTTCGCCTGGATCTGGTAGGTGCCGTAGGACACCTTGCCGAGAAACAGGATGTCTTCGTCCATCCAGAATGTCTCACTGGTTTCGTCCTGGAAGGACACCTTCACCTCACGTCGGCTTTGTTGTTTCTCTGCGAGTTCGAAGGCGCGGATCTTCCGGAAGGGGATCGTCACCAGGCCCTTTCCGCGAAACACCGGGAGATACAGCTCACCGTCGTAGCTCACGTGCGTTACTTGAACGACGACGCCTTCGAGGTCTTCCACTGTGGCGTCGAATCGCTCTCTGGTTACGGGCACCTCCTCCCGGGCGGCGGGCTGGCCGAACATGCCCATGCCGAAAAGGAAAGGTGCGAGGATCACGAGGCACCCGAAGCAGATCACCCTTGTCCAGACCATGTCAGCCCCTCCCTGTTCGTGAAATCTGATCCTGCGAGATCTCTTCTTCCTGCAGGAACGTGCCTGTTGCCTTGAGCATCATTGCCCTGGCCTTCCAGTAGTCCACCTTGGCCCTGAGGCTGTTGATCTGGACGTTCCTCAGGTCTTCCTCCATCTGCAGCACCTGGTAGTTTGTGGAAAGCCCCAGGGAAAGCCTCTTGTGTTCGGCTTCGAGCTGTTGCCTCGCCAGACGTACGGTGGTTTCCGAAGTCCTTATCTTCTTCCGGTTGACCTCCAGGGCCCTCCAGGCCTCTTTTACCTCCAAGACCACCTTCTGTTCAAGGCTTCGCAGGGCCCAGAGGGCCCTGTGGCCGTCCATCTTTGCCTGGCAATAATCGGCCTTGCCCACGTTGTTTCCGAGGGGGTACTCGAATCGAAGTCCCAGACTCCACTGATGAGAGTCTGTGCTGAAAAGCTCCTCATAGCTCTCTTTCCACTTCCCGTCCAGGGGGCTCGTGAAGGTCGGTGGCGGGATCACGCCAATAAGGACGAGGAGCTGTTCCAAGGGGCTCAACTTCTCGATGGCCGCAAAGTCCGTCGTAGGCACGGCACCCCCTGCCAGACCGTTCAGGCCGACATTGCCCATGAAGTCCAAAACCGGAAGAAGTTGGTTCTCTGCAACCTTGATCTGCAGATTCTTGTTCTCCAACTCCTTCAATGCAGCACGGTACTCGGGCCGGTTCCTGAATGCAAGGGCAATGGCATCCTCCAGACAGGAATCCTCACGGGGAGGAGGCGTTGAAGGCGTGTCCGTGGGGAGAACCAGGGTGGAGGAATAGGTGGGTGCCTGATCCAGCTGAAGGAGCTCCTTCAGCACGTCCTGAGCCGATTCCAACACAGCCTCTGCGCCGATCACCTCCTCCTCCCTGAGGGCGACGCCGGTCTGGGACTGGAGCAGGTCGATGGGGGCCAGGGTGCCGAGCCGAACCTGGGTTTCGTTGTCTCGCAGGAGTTCCTTTGCCAGTGCCAGGGATTTCTTCCGGACTTGAAGGTTCTCGAAGGCGAAGGCAAGGTCCCAATAAGCCTGGGAGACCGTCACGAGTATGTCGGTGACGAACTCTTCCCAGCGGTCTCCACTGATCAGGTGGAGGTTTTCCGCGATACGGATCGGTGCGTTCTGGAAGGCGAATCCGGCGTTCTTCAACAGGGGCTGGGTAAAGGTGAGGTTCAAACGGGTGGAATAGTACGGATTGATGATCAAGAAGGTGGAGTTGCTCTCAAAGCGATTCATTTCGAGCGCGAGTTCCATGATACCACCCGTCTTCACCGGCTTGCCCAGGCCTATATCGAAGAAGGTGGACTCTTTCTTGAAATAAGCGGATTCCGCGCCCTGGAGCTGAGAGGAGAGGGGCTCGCTCGAGAAATCGTACGAGAAGGTCGAGAAGGCAAAGGCATCGAACGCCCCATTCGCCTTCTTGATCTCCATTTCTGCGATGTCGGTCGTGTACCGCTCGGATCGAAGGTCGAGGTTCTGGTGGAGGGCCAGGCGGAATGCGTCTTCCAGGCTGAGCGGGAGGGGCGCATCCGCCGGCGCCAGGTCCCGTTCCATGCTGAACAGATGGATCTCCAAGGCCTCTTGGTTCTTGTCGGTCCACTGGTCTTTGATGGCGGCCAGAGGCCCCGGATAGGAGACCGGTTCCTCGCCGGGCTTCTCGTCCGCACTTGTAACGGGCGCGAGCAGCAGGGACAGCAAGACCAGCAAGAAGAGCTGGAAAGGTCGGTGTTTTGACCGCCTAGGCAACCACTGAATCCCTTTCATGGAAAAACCCTCCCCTGTGGAAGACCCTGGAAGAAGTCTTGTAAGCCTCTTGTTTTAGAAGGAAAATAAGCATATGAAGAGAGAGGTAGAAAGCTAACACAGTCGTTTCTCGAGTGTCAAAGAACCTCTGCAAAATAGGGGCCGATTCCCATGGGCCAGGAGAAGACCCCACAATTCGTAGTGGATTCCATGCTCGGTCGCCTGGCCCGCTGGCTCCGCATCCTTGGATTCGACACGTGGTATTTCCGGGAGATAGACGATCGAGAACTGCTCGGGCTGCATGCCGAAACGGGTCGCGTCCTCTTGACGCGTGACACCCATCTGGTCCAGTGTCGAGGGGTCGGCCGCCATGTGCTCGTCAGGAGCGACGGATGGAAGGACCAGTTACGGCAGGTGGCGGCGGCCCTTTCGCTCGACGTGTGCCCGGAGAGAATGTTGACGCGATGCCTTCTGTGCAACCGTCCGCTCGAGAAGCTGGCACCGGAGGAGGCGTACGGAAAGATTCCGGACTATGTTGCCCGTACGGAGTCCGCCTTTCGCGGGTGCAGATCCTGTGACAAGGTCTACTGGGCGGGCACGCACCGAAAGAGAATGGAAGAGGTGGTTTCCATGCTGCGTTCTGATCCAGGGGGCGGGCAGGAACCGCCTGTGGGGTGACCGTGTCACAGAGGAAGGCGCCGGGACGTCATCGAGGGTTGCGTGTGGTGGGCGGAACCGTGCGGGGCCATAAGTTAAGGGTCCCGCCCGGGAAAGATGTGAGGCCGACCCAGGACAGGATACGAGAGGCTCTGTTCTCCATCCTCGGGGACACGGTGAAGGGTTGTATCGTCTTGGATGCCTTTGCGGGAAGCGGCGCCCTGGGGATCGAGGCATTGAGCCGTGGGGCGGAACGTGCCGTTTTCTGCGACGAGAAGCAGGAGTGCATACACGCGATCCGCGAGAATCTCGGGAAGTGTAACCTGGTCGGCCGGGCGGTTGTTTTTCGAACCAGGTTGCCGGAGGGCCTTGCCGGGATTCGAGAGGCCCTGGACGAACCGTGTGACCTGGTGTTCCTGGATCCACCCTACGGAGCAGAAGGAAAGGCGCAAGTCCTGGAGGGACTCCATCAGTTTGCTTTATTAAAAGAACGTGCTAGGATTGTCTTCGAGCACGCTCAAAAAGACGCTTTTGCTTGTGTTCCTGCGGGCTTTTTCGTAGAGAAGGAAAGACGATACGGAGATACCCTGCTCACCTTTTTGAACTACCAGCCGGGAGAAGAGAGAGACGATGGGCGGTAAAGGGAAGGCAAAGAAGGAAAACCTCGTGATCTACCCGGGCTCTTTTGACCCGATCACCTATGGCCATGTGAATATCGTGGAGCGGGCGCTGACGATCTTCGACCGGATCATCGTTGCGGTCGCCATCAACACGTCAAAGAGTGGCACCTTTTCGATCGAAGAGCGCGTGGGCATGATGCAGGAAGTCTTCAAGGATGAGCCTGACGTGGAGGTCGATTCCTTTTCAGGCCTCCTGGTGAACTATGTCCGCACCCGGCAGGCCCAGGCGATTCTGCGCGGGATCCGGACCGTGACGGACTTCGACTATGAATTCCAGATGGCCCTGGCGAACAAGTCCCTGGACCCGAATGTGGAGCAGGTCTTCATGATGACAGAAGGGAAGTACCTGTACCACAGTTCCTCGATCATCAAAGAAATCGTCTCCTTGGGAGGGTCTGTCGAGGAAATGCTTCCTCCCATCGTGGAGAAGAAGCTGGGCGAGAAGCTCAAAGTCTAGATGATGGAACCAAACGTAACAGAGAGTCCTGCGACCGTCCTGGTGGGGGTGACCGGCGGCATCGCCGCTTACAAAGCGGCCGAAATCGTCCGGTCCCTGGTCAAGGAGGACCTGGACGTACATGTCGTGATGACCCGAAACGCACAGGAGTTCATCACGCCCCTGACCCTGCAGGTGCTTTCGGGGAATCCGGTCTGGACCGAGACCTTTCATCTGACCCAGGAGCAGGAAATCGGCCACATATCCATTGTGGATCGATCCAGCCTTTTTCTGATCGCCCCTGCTACGGCGAACGTTCTGGGCAAGGTCGCGGCCGGCGTGGCAGACGACCTGCTCACGACCATGGTCTGTGCCGCCGCCACCAGGATTCCCGTGATCTTTGCCCCCTCCATGAACGTGAACATGTACCGGAATCCGATCACCCAGGAGAACATCGAGCGGTTGAAGCGTTTCGGATACCTCTTCGTCGAGCCGGAGGAAGGCGAGCTCGCCTGCGGGTATCAGGGCGTCGGAAGACTCGCCGACCCGGGAGACATCGTAGAACAAGTCGTCGGCCGGCTTGCCCCGAAGGACCTGACAGAGGAGCAGATCCTGGTCACCGCAGGTCCCACGGAAGAGGCGATCGATCCGGTCCGGTTTCTCACGAACCCCTCCTCCGGGAAGATGGGGTATGCGATCGCTCGAGCCGCCGCGCAGAGGGGCGCGAAGGTTACGCTGATCAGTGGACCGACGAGCTGTGCTCCACCGCTGGACGTGGCGCTCGTGCGGGTGCGGAGCGCCGAGGAGATGCGAAAGGCCGTGATGAAGGCCTTCCCCGCCTCCACCTCCGTCGTCATGGCGGCGGCCGTGTCTGATTTCACTCCTGTGAGCCGTGCGAAACAAAAGGTGAAGAAGCAGGATGCTTCCCTGACCGTCGAGTTGAAGACAACCCCGGACATCCTGCTCGAGTTGGGAAAAAAGAAAGAGGACAGGATCCTCATCGGTTTTGCGGCGGAGACGCAATCCCTCGTCAAGAATGCGAGAGCGAAGCTGGAGAAGAAGAACCTGGACCTCATCGTGGTCAACGATGTGTCGAGAAAGGAGATCGGATTCCAGTCCGACAGCAACGAGGTAAAGATGATCGGGAACGATGGGAACATCTCTGCGTTGCCTCTTCTCCCGAAGCGTGTCCTGGCTCACAGGGTGCTCGACCAGATCGGGACCTTGCGGAGCAACCCAGGAAAGGGGCGCCGAAAGAAGGCGTAGCTAAAGGAGGCGGGATTTGGATGCGCCGTCCGGGGCGTGGGAACGAAGTCGCCTCCCGTTGCCCGGGAAGATCCCGTCGCCGTTTTCCGGTTGGAGTGCCTTGAGTGCCTGAGCAAGGAAGTCGGGCTCCAGCTTCCCCCTCCTGTCCAACACCCGAAGGTTCCTGCGAATCCATTTCGCCGACAGCAACGCGTCCTTTCCCGTCGGGTCCATCTTCACGCAGTCGGCCCGTTCGAGATACATGAGGAAGTCGAGGGCGTTCTTGAAGGAGAGTTCCCGGTATTTGGCTGCGTCACGGCCCGTAAGGGTCCAGACGGATTTTTCCGACAGGTTGTCGAGCATTCTCTGCCATTGCTCCATCCGATTCAGGACCAGCAGGCTCGAGAATATCCGCTTGTCGGTCTTGAAGGAGAAGAGGGTTCTCTTTACGACCCGTTCCAGCAGATGGTCGTCTTCTTCGTGCTGGGGCAGGCGAACGATCTCCCGGGCAAGGGACCAGAGTTCACTCTTTGCCAGGCTGTCGAACCGCACTTCCCAATAGGCGTGCCGAAGGGTCTTGGTCGGGTAGGTTCGAACGTAGCACTCGGGGATGAAATAGTTGTGAGCAACGGCGTCTGCCGCCAGATGGCTGAGGTATCCGTAGGCAAAGGCTTCTTGAGCCGGGGAGTCGGCTTCCTCCAGGACCGAGAAACCCACCAGCCAGTTGTGCGAGTGGTCGTGGATCCTGGCGAGGCCTTTGGCGAAGATGATGTCTGCGCCGATACACCCGTAGAGATAGTCGTAGGGGAAGGCCTCCAGGACCATGCGGAGACTGTGGCCGAGGAGGCTGGTGTGACGAAGGGCTTCGATGCCCAGCTGGAGGTGGGTAACCGGACCCCAGGCAAAGGCCCTCTCCGGGAGCAAGAGCCAGACAAAGATAGCGACCATGAAACTGACTGCGTAAACCATGAAGATTTCCCTCAGAAAGAAACGGCTTTCTATCAATCCCTGAAAGCCTCGTTATTGTCCCGCATATTCGGCATCCAACCGGGTTGGGATGATGATCCCTAGGAAGATACCCAAAGAGTATAGTATATTTGATATGAAGCCTTCTATAAAGGTTCGTAAGTTTTCTGTAAAAGCTTGAACAGGAGACGAGATTCCCATGAAAGGAAAAAGGAAGAGGTTCTGCCGTCTGAGCACATCACGGGCCCCCCGTCTGGTCTGTGTGTTCGTGTTCCTCCTCGGGTTGGGTCTGGTTCTCGCGCCTTCTCCCGATGCCTCGAAGGGCTATATCCACCAGCTCACGGTCAAGAGCACGATCAACCCCGTGATCAGCGAGTACATTGAGAAAGGAGTGAAGGAGGCGGCCTCCGGCGGAGCGGCGTGCGTCATCGTGCAGTTGGACACGCCGGGCGGCCTGGACACAGCGATGCGGGACATCGTGCAGTCCATCATGAATTCCCCTGTCCCTGTCATCGTGTATGTTGCGCCGAGCGGGGCGAGGGCTGCCTCGGCGGGCGTCCTGATCACGATCGCGGCCCATGTGGCTGCCATGGCCCCGGGCACGAATATAGGGGCGGCGCATCCGGTGGGGCTGGGGGGCGGCAAGATGGACGAGACCATGTTGAAGAAGGTGGAGAACGATGCCGCCGCCTACGCCAAGAGCCTGGCGGAACAGAGGGGAAGAAATGTGGAATGGGCCGTGAAGGCGGTCCGAGAGAGCGAGTCCGTGTCCGCCCAGAGGGCCGAGGAGTTGAAGATCATCGATCTGGTGGCCCCGAGCATCCCGGAATTGCTCGAGAAGCTCGAGGGAAGGGAAGTGGAGACGGTCCGGGGGAAGAAGACCCTGGCCCTGAAAGACCTTCCGGTCCGGGAGTCGGAAATGGGCTGGAGGTACCGTCTCCTGGACACGTTGAGCAACCCGAACATCGCCTACATCCTGATGATGCTCGGCTTCTACGGGCTGTTCTTCGAACTGTCCAACCCGGGCGTCATCTTCCCGGGCGTTTTCGGAGCGATCTGCCTCATCCTCGCCTTCTTCGCCCTGCAGACGCTTCCGGTGAACTATGCGGGGGTTCTTCTCATCCTTCTGGCCATCATCCTGTTCATCGCGGAGATCAAGGTGGTCAGCTACGGGGTGCTCTCGCTGGGCGGGGTGGTGTCTCTTCTCCTGGGTTCCCTGATGCTCATCGAGTCCCCGGACCCCGCGCTTCGCGTTTCCTGGTACGTGATCGTGCCCATGGTAGCCACTACGGCCGCCTTCTTCCTCTTTGCCGTGTCCTTCGCCCTGCGGGCCCAGATGAGGCAGCCTACAACCGGGCAGGAGGGGCTGATCGGAAAGCGTGCCAGAGTGGTGAGTCCCATCAAGCCGGAGGGGAAGGTCTTCGTCCACGGGGAATACTGGAATGCAGAGAGCGAGGATGCGTTCGAGACGGAGGAAACCGTCGAGATCGTCAGCGTGTCCGAGTTAACCTTGAGAGTGAAAAGAGTCTCGAAATAGGATGGATGTGATCCACCACCCATTTTCAGAGAGGAGAAGAGTATGATTTCTACACCGATTCTCGCTGTATTCGTCATCCTGGGTCTGATCCTGGCCAGTGCCATCCGTATCCTGAAGGAGTACGAGCGAGGCGTCATCTTCCGGCTCGGCAGGCTGATCGGTGAGAAGGGGCCCGGCCTGATCCTCTTGATCCCGATCATCGATAAGATGCAGAAGGTGAGCCTCCGGCTGGTTACCCTGGACGTGCCGCCCCAGGACGTGATCACCCGCGACAATGTCTCCATCAAGGTCAACGCGGTGGTCTACTTCCGGGTCATGGACTCGAACAACGCCGTCGTGCAGGTGGAGAACTATCTCTACGCCACTTCCCAGCTTTCACAGACCACCCTCCGGAGCGTGCTGGGCCAGGTGGAGCTCGATGAGCTCTTGGCAGAGAGGGAGAAGATCAACGAGAACCTCCAGGACATCCTGGATCGGCAGACCGACCCCTGGGGCATCAAGGTCACGAACGTGGAGGTGAAGCACGTCGATCTTCCCCAGGAGATGCAGAGGGCCATGGCCCGGCAGGCCGAGGCGGAGAGGGACAGGCGGGCCAAGGTCATCCACGCCGAGGGCGAGTTCCAGGCAGCGACAAAGCTCCAGGATGCCGCTAAAATCATGGAGCTTCACCCCATGACCCTTCAACTCAGGTATCTGCAGACCCTTACGGAGATCTCGTCGGAGAAGTCGACGAATACCATCTTTCCGATTCCTCTCGACCTGATCGCGCCCTTTCTGAAGAGGACGGGACAGAACAGCGAGTAACGCCGGGAGAAAAAGGTCGATCCCGGCAGGAGGTTCGTGACGGTGGGCACGGTCGGCTTCACCACGTCGATACCCGTTGAAGTCCTGCTGGCTGCGGGCAAGCGGCCCGTGGATTTGAACAATGCGTTCATCTCCGGGCCGGAGGCGCACACCTTCGTCCAGGAGGCGGAGAGGCGGGGCTTCCCCTCCACTTGCTGTGCCTGGATGCGGGGTATCTACGGCGTGCTCGCCACGCTCGACATCGATGAGGTCATCGCCGTGGTCCGGGGGGACTGCAGCCAGACCCAGGCCCTGATGGAGGTCCTCCAGATGGAAGGGACTGCGGTTTATCCCTTTGCCTATCCGTACGATCGGTCTGCCCAGGCCATCGGCCTGGAGATCCGGAAGCTCCGGGAGCACTTCGGAGTTCGGGAGGAAGAGGTCAAGGAGGCCAAGGAAAGGCTCGATCGCATTCGGAAGAAGTTGAACCGGATGGACGCGCTTACCTGGCGCGACGGCGTCGTGTCGGGGCAGGAGAACCACCGGTTCCTGGTCGCGTCGAGCGACATGAACGGGGATCCGCAGGCCTTCGAGCGGGAAGTGGACGCCTTCCTCGAGGAGGTGGGGCAGAGGGCCCCGCATCCGGGCGGGGAGGAAATACGCCTGGGGTACCTGGGCGTTCCCCCCATATGGCAGGATCTCTACGAAAAGATCGAGAGGCCGGGCGTGCGGATCGTCTTCAACGAGATCCAGCGGCAGTTCAGCATGCCCTATCTTGCCCGGAGTATGGAGGAGCAGTACACCCGGTTCACCTACCCGTACGAGGTCTTTTTCCGTCTGGAAGACATTCAGAGAGAATCGGTTCGCAGGGGCCTGGACGGGTTCATCCACTACGCCCAGACCTTCTGCTTCCGCCAGATCGAGGACAAGATCATGCGCCACCACCTGTCGAAGCCTGTCTTGACCCTGGAAGGAGACCGGCCCGAACCGCTGGATGCCAGAACGGAAACACGTATCGAGGCCTTCCTGGAGATGCTTCAGCGTGAGAGACGGACGGCAGTCGCCGGGGCTGACGGAAATTGACATTCATGGATCGATTCGGTAAGGTTTACGGACTTTTTCGTTATAGGATTCAACGACTTTCGCAGGGGTGTCCCGACCCCATCGATCCGGCGTAATGGAATGGGAATGCTGCCCAGAGGAAAACATAGAGGAGGAAGAGCCGCAGCGCCCGTTCCGTAGGGACACCTATCACTACGTTCTGCCCACCCGTTTGATCGCCCAGCATCCCCTCCCAAGAAGAGATGAATCACGGCTGATGGTTCTGAGTCGAGGAAGCGGGGCATACCATCATTCGGTCTTCATGAACCTTCGGGATCATCTCCGGGAAGGGGATCTTCTGGTGGTGAACGAAAGCAGGGTATTTCCGGCGCGATTGCTCGGGCACAAGCCTACCGGCGGGAAAGTGGACCTTCTCCTGCTTCAACCCTGCGATGCGGAGGCGGCCGCCCCCTCCTGGTCGGAGGCGAAGGGCTCGAAGGGCCGCGAATGGGAGTGTCTCGTTCAGTCTTCCAGGCGACCGAAGCAGGGGCAGTCCTTTGCCTTCCCGCACGGTCTCGAAGGTCAGGTCACCGGCCATTCGGAAGAGGGCGTCTGGAAGGTTCGATTCAACATGGAAGGGAAGGAGCTGCTGGCACACCTGGAGAGCCACGGCCTGGTCCCCCTGCCTCCTTACATCCGGCGGGGCCGCACGGATTCCGAATCGGATGGGCCCTCCGTAGCAAAAGGGACCTCGCACGATCGCGACAGGTACCAGACGGTGTTCGCACGGAACTCGGGCTCAGTGGCCGCCCCGACAGCCGGCTTCCATTTCACGGAGCCCCTGTTGGGATCGCTGGGGGCGAGCGGGATCTCCTTCGGGCGGATTACGCTGCACGTGGGGCAGGCTACCTTCCTGCCGATTCGGGCGGGGGATATCCGAAAGCACCGGATCCGGCCCGAGCGCTACCGTGTCGAGGAAGAGGATGCGGAGAAGATTCGGAAGGCGAAGCAGGAGGGACGACGTCTGGTTGCGGTGGGCACCACCGTTGTGAGATGCCTCGAATCCATGGCCTCCGAGCGGGGGCGAATCGAGGCGGGTGAGGGATGGGCCCATCTGTACGTACTTCCGGGCCATCGATTCCAGGCCGTGGATGCACTGATCACGAATTTTCATCTCCCCGGGACCTCCCTCCTGGTCCTCGTATGCGCCTTCGCACAGAGGGAGTACGTCCTGCGGGCCTACGCGGAAGCGATTCGTAAAGAGTATCGCTTCTTCAGCTATGGGGACTGCATGCTCATCCAGTGAGCCGGTAGGTAAGGGAAGATGGGTGTAACCTTCACATTGCGAAGAGGTGGAGCCACAGGGCCTCGGGCCGGGCAGCTCGTGACGCCCCACGGCTGCGTGGAGACCCCCACGTTCATGCCGGTGGGTACGCAGGGATCGGTCAAGGCCGTGAGTTCGGAGGACCTGCTGGAGCACAAGGTGACCATGGTTCTGGCCAACACCTACCACCTGTACCTGAGGCCGGGCCACGAAAGGATCGAAAGGCTGGGCGGCCTGCACGGCTTCATGAACTGGCGCAAACCCGTCCTCACGGACAGCGGAGGCTACCAGGTCTACAGCCTGGGCGAGTTGCGAAAGATTTCGGAAGAGGGCGTCCTGTTTCAATCCCATCTGGACGGATCGGAGCACTTGTTCACGCCGGAAAAGGTCGTTGAGGTGCAGCGGGCGTTCGGTTCGGACATTGCCATGGTGCTGGACGAGTGTACGCCTTACCCTGCCACGTACGAGGAGGCCCGGGAAGGCATGGAGCGGACCCTCCGATGGGCGAAACGCAGCCGGGATGCCTGCGGGCAGGAGGGTGAACCCGCCCTTTTCGGGATCGTCCAGGGAGGGGTCTATCCGGATTTGCGGAAGGCCTGCGCCGAGGGCTTGATGGAGATCGGATTTCCCGGGTTTGCCGTCGGCGGCCTCGGGGTGGGGGAAGAAAAGAGCGAGTGTCTGTCGGTTTTGGAATGGATGGCGGAAGGGCTTCCGGCCGCGTCTCCCCGGTATCTGATGGGCATGGGGACCCCGGAGGACCTGGTGGCGGCCGTGGCCAGGGGGATGGACATGTTCGACTGCGTATTGCCTACGCGAAACGGGAGAAACGGTACCCTGTTCACGCATTCCGGCCGACTCCGGATCAAGAACAGCCGCTACGCGGACGACCTGCGGCCCATCGACCCGGACTGTGACTGTTACACGTGCCGCAATTACACGCGAGCCTACTTGCGGCATCTTTTCCTGGCAAAGGAGTTGCTGGTGTACCGGCTGACGAGCATCCATAACCTGTATTTCTACCAGGTGCTGATGGAAAGGATACGGGAGGCGATTCAGACCGATACCTTTCCCGAATTCTCCAGGGCCTTCCTGGCGCGTTTCAACGCCTCCGAGGAGGAGGGGCCCGGCGAGGGCTTGGGAAAAGAGGCAACGCAGGCGGGCAGAGGATTGTCGAATCAATCGGAAGGGATATCAGAAAAAATCCAGGCTTGAACCGGGAGGAAAAGAAAAATGGATTTGGTTTACGCGATGGGTACGGGGCCGGGAGGCGCCGGCCCGGCCGGGGGAGCGCCCGCAGGCGGGATGATGGGGTCCTTGTTGCCACTGTTGCTGATGTTTCTCGTGTTCTATATCCTGTTGATCCGACCTCAGCAGAAGCGGACGAAACAACACAGGGAGCTTCTGAGCAGCCTGAAGAAAGGGGATGAGGTCATCACCAGCGGCGGGCTTTTCGGTAGGGTGACCGGTATCACGGAAAATGTGGTCACCCTGGAAGTGGCCGACAAGGTCCGGATCAAGGTACAGAGAGGCAATATCTCCGGCTTGAAGCCGAAGCCTGCGGCGGATAAGAGCAGCTGAGACGGGCCGGGGCGGTTCGAGCGCAAGGAATGGGTAGGATTCTTCAACTCTCTCTTGAAATGGGGCAAACAGAACGATGACGAAGAGCCTGAAGTGGAGATTCATCTTGACGGCGATTGTGTTCGGCGGCGCCCTGGTCTACTTGATGCCGACGTTCACGAAGACGCTTCCGGAGTGGTGGACGGGCGTCTTGCCGAAGGAGCAGGTGCGCCTCGGCCTCGACTTGCAGGGAGGCATCCATCTGGTCCTGGAGGTGGAAGAGGACAAGGCGGTGGAGGGCACGGTCGAGCGGCAGGTCCTTGACATGAAGGAAATCCTTCGCAAGAAGGATGTCTTCTACGACGGGATCGAGACAGAAGGCACGAGTCGGTTCAAGATCCGGGGCGTGAGCCTGTCCGATCGGGATCGGTTCGACGAAATTCTGTCCGATCAGTTCGGGAATCTGAAACTCTACTCGGAGGACGAGGGGAGGCGTGGCATCGATTACCTCCTCGGGATCACGGACAGTGAGATCCGCGCCATCAAGGAGGGTGCCGTGGATCAGGCCCTGGAGACGATTCGAAATCGAATCGACCAGTACGGGGTTTCCGAGCCGACGATCCAGCGAGAGAGCGGCAACCGAATCCTCGTCCAGCTTCCGGGCGTGAAGGATCCGGAGCGTGCCATCAAGCTGATCGGGCAGACCGCGGTGCTGGAGTTCAAGGTCGTGGACGAGGAGCACAGCCTCGAAACGGCGCTCGAAGGCACGGTGCCGCCGGGAAGCGAAATCCTCTATCAGCGCAGTTACGATCCGGAGACCAACCGGACCAAGAAGATCCCCCTGTTGATCGAGAAGAGGACGTTGATGACAGGGGATGCGCTTGCCGACGCGCGTGTGCAGTTCGACCGAACCTACAACCAGCCCCACGTGGGCATCCGCTTCAGCCCACGGGGAACGAGGCTTTTCGACCAGATCGCTGCGGAGAACGTCAACAAGCGGCTCGCCATCATCCTGGACGGAAACGTCTACTCGGCCCCCGTGATTCGACAGGCCCATTACGGGGGGCAGGCGGTCATCGAGGGGAATTTCACCTCGGAAGAGGCCCGGGACCTGGCCATTGTCTTGCGGGCCGGCTCGTTGCCCGCCCCGGTGGAAATTGCAGAGAAGCGGGCCGTGGGCCCCTCCCTGGGCTCCGATTCGATCCGACAGGGACTCCTGTCCATCGTGGTGGGCGGGTTGCTCGTGCTGGTCTTCATGGCGATCTACTACCGCGTCGCCGGCATCGTGGCCGACCTCTCGCTCGTTTTCAACCTCTTTCTGGTCATGGCTACACTTGCAGCTTTCAAGGCAACGCTGTCCCTTCCCGGCATTGCGGGGCTCGTGTTGACGGTGGGCATGGCCGTTGATGCGAACGTGATCATCTTCGAGCGGATCCGGGAGGAACTGCGTGTGGGGAAGACGCCCCGTGCGGCTGTGGACAGTGGGTACAAGAAGGCGCTGCTCACCATCCTGGACGCGAACATCACGACCATGATTGCTGCCCTCGTGCTCTTTCAGTTCGGCACGGGGCCGGTGCAGGGATTCGCGATCACCCTGAGTATCGGCGTGTTTTGGAGCGTTTTGCTGGCCATGTATTTCACGCGGCAGATCTTTGACTACCTGATCCTGGTCCGGCGCGTGAAGTCGATTGCGATCTGATCCGGGAATCGACCTTTTTGGCTGGAGGCCCCGAGAAGACCGGCGAGCCTTCCGGTTCGAATCTGTGGGAACAAGATAGAGGGGATCTTAATGGAGTTCATCAAGCCTGGCACCAACATTGACTTCCTGAAATACCGTCGAGTCGCCCTGGGTTTCTCCGGGCTTCTCCTCCTGGTTTGTCTCCTTTCCCTGGGGCTCAAGGGGGGCCCCAACTACGGGATCGATTTCGCGGGAGGCATTCTGCTTCAGTTCAAGTTTCACGAGCAGGTC
>Ga0180434_10003270_pt1 | contig 20795 bp, 36 predicted proteins | sample SS_ome_7_FD_132453 | JGI IMG/M metagenome (GOLD analysis project Ga0180434, IMG submission 132453) | Hypersaline lake sediment archaeal communities from the Salton Sea, California, USA - SS_1_D_2 metaG | ecosystem: Environmental > Aquatic > Non-marine Saline and Alkaline > Hypersaline >...
GTAAATGGTATTGCTATCAAACCGAAAAAAGTATTTAGAAAGGTCAAAGCAAAACTACTCACCGAAGTGTTGAAAGATGATAGTATGCAACGCACACAACGAAATACAATGGTGCATGTAGTTGAACATGATGCTGATATCAAATCCCACTTATATGAAATGGGTATTCCAATCATGCCAATAGAAACACCCTGGCATCTTGATGTACAACAAAAGATACCTCTCAATGCTGATAGAGAGAGTGTGCGACCAGCATTTGTTCAAGATGTATATGCAGAAGTCCTGAATGAAGTTCACGATGTAATCAGTGATGAACAAGCATCCGATGGTTGGGTTAGAGAGGCAACAAAAGATGACCGTATCAAAAAAGATGCTGTGGAAACAGTATTGAAGAAACGGTTTGGTGATAACATTTGCAGTAAAAATCCATTTGACCCAAATGCCAACGATAACGCAATGGCAAATGGTTACAACGTTATCGGTGGTTCACAAATGTCCAAGGAAGAGTGGGATAAAATTAAGGAATATGGATTAATACCATCTTCATCCGAGTTGTTTGGAACAAAAGGATTGAAAGAGGCAAAACCTGTCCCAGCATCTGGTGGATTACAATCATTCGGTAAATTTTGTCAAAAATGTGCAAGAGAGTTTCAAGGTAACAGTATCAATGTGAAATTTGTTGATACACCTGGTACAAACACCAGAGCAGATTATGGTGGTAGAACACTACGATTTAATCTTGCATTAATACCGAAGAGTTTCTTCAATAAAATTACATCAGAGAACATCAATCTGCTTATCCATGAGATTGCACATGAAAAAGGTCAACATACCCAAGAAAGTTATCATAGAGAAATCACTCGATTAGCAGGTGCATTCACTATGAAAGCACTCAACGACCCTGGTTTCTTCACACTGGAGGAAACATGAGTAAATATAATTTAGAGTTTGTTGAAAAGCAAGCGAAGATTCTGCTTGAACGTGATAAGCATCACAATCCATTAGCAATCATGTTACGCAAGGGAATAAAGGGCAAGAAGAATGATATCTTCTTTGCTCCAATGACCTTTAACAATGATAAAGAAAAACGTGAATTCCAGATTGCTCTACGTGATGTTGTTACTAAAGAGAAAATCACTAAGTATTGGTTAATCATGGAATCATGGGTGAGTAGTAATGTTCATGTAGAAAAACCAAGCAGAGATATCAATCGGAAAGAGGCATTAGTGATAACAGAGTTTTCAAAAGAAAACCCACAGGGCAGAATGGTGTTCAATGCATTCTCAAGGAAAGATGATAATATCGTTTGGGGAAAACGTGATGTTCTTGATAGTTCAAAAGAGAAACAAGGACTCCAATCATCATGGAATTTCTTTCTTGAAGACATCAGTGATGAAGAGTGGATAGAATTGAAAGAAAAAACACGTCGAAAAGATATGTTACATCGACTTGAACGTTCTGATATCACAGAAGAGTATGAACAATTGAAAGAAGAATGGAAAAAAGATGTTGGTACAGAGTTTCCTATTCCGAAAGAACAAGTGAAAAAGGTGATGTTGAAATTAGCAAAAGAAGGAAAAATTGGATTTAGAAATGGGATTATCCCAGAAAACTTAAAGGAGGCAAAAGATGAAATATAGAAATTTCGATGCTGGTAAACAGAAGTGCCGAGATTACTTTCGAGAGCAACGAGCAAAACAAAATCATACAAGAAGTCAACCACGTCAACAACCACGAAGTCGACCAAGAAATAACAGTATACATCGACCATTGCATAACCCGTCGCCACCAAGAGCAAATCCAAACTTCTATAACCCACAACCAAAACCACTGAAATACACACGTCCACTTGTTCCAATGCGTGAACAAGAGCAACCAAGACAACCAAGACAGCAATCACAAGCACAACAACCCATCATAATTCAGCAACCTGCACCACAGCAACAACCAATATACGTACAACAACCACCTATGCAAGGGTATTATCCATCACCACCAAGAACAGCGAAATTCACGTTCCTGAACGTTACTGGTATGTTGGTGATATGTGCTATCGCTTTCAGTGTGTTTATGGCAATATCAACTCGAGACCCAGCAGGAGTAATCGATATATGGAAATCAGCATTCGAATTTGTCGTTACTGGCATTCGAGATATACTTGCTGGTTTCTAATCCATGCAGAAAGGAAGAAGGATTTTTTGTGTGAACAAGCATTTATCACATTTTCCATGTGGTTCACCCATCCTTGATTTGATACACCAAAAATCAAACAAGCATCCCATCCCATCCACCCTCTTCCCTGTAAATTGGAGATTACAAATGCAAATCAAAAAACTCACACCACAAGAGATAGATACTATCATCCGTCTTGATGCTCGATTTAAATCACATTGGTCGGAAGATACATATGCCGAAAGATTGGAATTATTTCCTGAATTATCGTATGGTGCATATGTTGGAAAGAGATTGATTGGGTTTATCATTGGCAAGCGTGATGATACATATATACTGATTAGTAGAATAGTAGTTAATGAGTTCTTTGAAGGTCAGGGGATTGGCAGTAAGTTACTTGAAACAGTAGTATCAAATGGTGCTAAATTTCGTGCTATTGTAAGAGCAAATAATTTACGTTCACTAAATTTGCATATGCATCATGGATTTGCTGTAAGTGGTAACTATGAGTATTCAAATGGGGATGCAGGTTTTATACTTGAAAAGTATTAAAATATACAAAATATTTAAATATCACTAAATAAATATGTAGGTATTGAAATGACCAGAAAAAAACAAAAAAGAACGGTCAAAATTGAAGTTTCAAAAGAATTAGCAGATGAATTAGAACGCATTAAGGAATCTATGGATAAATGGACAAATATACAAATATCTATGGATACCGTAGTGAAAACAATAATTCAGTACTATTACATATCCATTGGATATCCGATATCACAATGGAATAAGGCAATTCAGGGAGACCCACAAGAGTTGATTGAGATAAAAAAGATTATTCGTCAGGAGTTAGAAAAGTTTGCCAAGAAAAGGTCCAATAAGCGGTAAAAAACTCTACACAGCAAAGGAGTATCTAAAAATGGATAAATACAAAATCACTGGTAAACTTAAAAGAGAACTGGACGAAATAGAACGTAAATATCAAGCAAGTCAGAAGAAAGGTCGAAAAAAAACCAAAACTATTAAATTAAAGGACGTTATACAAAAATTAAAAAAAGAGTTTGGTGATGATTTACTCGTTGATGAAGGTAAAGGATATCATTATATCAAAAAGGGCAAATCTCTTATTTGTTGGTTAGCACAGAGGAAATACGGTGTATCTATCTCATATAAAACAGAAGATGACCGAGTAACTCATAGAATAACTGATAAGGATGATTTGGAAAAATATGTTAAAACAATGAGGGAGGAAAAATGTTTGTAATGTTTATTATGCAAAACATGAGTTTCGATTTAGAAATCGACATTTTTGATGTTGTTTGGATATCACTTCTTGTGTTTAATATATACATGATGATTAGAAATACACTTGTATTCAGAGAACGTGAGAGACTCCGAAAAATCATTTTTGAGAAAAACGACGATGGTAATTACAAATACAATGAAAAAGAAGTAATCGAGTTGATGGATAAAAGTGGCATTATGGTACATGATTACATGAAAATGGTGTTCCAATTTTGGAAACCAGTGAAATCATATTATAGAGATTTCCTTTCAAAACTTGAAAGTGGTGTTATTCCAGATGGAACATTATCAGATGGGAGGTCTATAAATGAAACCATTAATCGTTGATGGACCTTACCTTGCACATCGAAGTTATCATGCACCTTATCGATTGTATACTACTACTGGTTTAGATGCAACCATGTTACACTCTTTCATTAGAACAATGAATGCACTGAGAAAGAAGTATCAACCAGAAAAGTTTATTGTTGCATGGGAATCACATGGAACACTTTCTTGGAGAAAGGAACTTTGTCCATCTTATAAATCACAAATCCATAGAATGACCTCTGTATTTTGGAACAACATTAAAGATGTTCAACTATTTCTGTTTCTACTCGGTGTTGAACAATACTATGCACCAAGTAATGAGGCAGATGATGTGATTGCTACATTGGTAAACAATGGATACAAACAATCATTGATTTTTACAGTAGATAAAGATATTATGCAATTAGTTACACATGAATGTAAACTATGTAACTTGAAAGATATCATAGGTCCAAATGATGTGAAAAAGAAGTTTAATGTTACTCCTAAACAGATACCTGATTTACTTGCTATTTGGGGAGATAAAGCAGATAACATCGAAGGAGTAAATGGATATGGTGTTCACAAAGCATCAAGATTAATTGATAAATATGGTTGTGTTGAGAACATAGACCCAGATAATACAGTATCAAAATATCGACAACGAATGGACCTTAACAAAAAACTTACTACGCTTAACAAACAGTGTACATTGTTACCGATACCAAATAAAGATTTTAAAACAGATGAAACTATTGATAGTTTACTCGATAAGTATGAGTTAAAGAAAATGCGTGAAAACATATCAGAAATCAAACTTATAGGCAAGGGAGGTATTGATGAATGGATAAGTTAAGGTTCGTCTATAAGTTTGGCAGATTTAGAGTAAGCATTGTTGGTGTGTTTCTCTCTGTATTTGGTGGTATAAGCATTCTGTTTGGAACAGTTAAAACTTTGTTAGTATCAGTTATATTCTGTTTAGTTGGATTATTTTTAATAGCAATAAACAATCACGAGGAGGGTGATGCTTGAGGGAATTTACTCGATTTGCATCAAACTTTCTTGATTATGCTAATGCTGTAAGGCACGGTATCACGGAGGACACAGGTCCATCTGGTCCAATGTTTGTAGAGAATATTCGGCAGAGTTTGTTGAAGTGTCATATTTTTGAAACAACCACTGATATGAAAAGATTACTTTCAATGACAACTTGCCCGAATAAAAATGACCAGTTTAAGTTACCATTTCCTGTGATGTTTATTGATGTTAGTTTCAAGAAAGATGAAATGCAAAAATTGGGTATTGATATTGGATACGATGAAATTATTGGCATCATGGTATCAGAAGCATATCTGTTTACCGAAGAAGAGCAACGTCGAATGGATAGAGAAATCAGATTAGGTGTATTTGATAGGTCTATTGTAGATAAATACGATAAAGATGATTTTAATAAAGTTGGAAGTGGATTACGTATTACCATTTGCAGTTTGCATCAACCAGGTGAATATGGTAGAATATGGTTTGATACATTTAATGTGAACATTAATGTGTTCGATGAATACAAAGATTATAATTTAAAGATAAAAAAAGTAGATTCAACTGACCCAAAAGCAAGGAAGTTTATTCATTTATTTACACTTAATTTTATTAATTTTTTACATGATACAAGAGTTAAAATTGTAACTGTCGATGAAGATAAAAAACGCAACGCTAAAAGAATAAAGAAGGGGAAAGTTCCAATACCAAAAAGGAAGATAATAAAATTAACTGGTGACCTAAAAATATACACTGATAATTTAAAGAAAGATAGAAAAACATGGGAGTATTCACATTCATGGTGGGTACGTGGTCATTATCGGGTTCTACGAGACCCTGAGTATTGGGGAAAGAAAGCAGGCACTCGAATTTTTATTCCACCTCACATTAAAGGAAAGGGTGTTTTAGTGGAAAAAACATATGAAGTAGACAAATCAAATAAATTGGATGGTATGGAAACATGAGTAGTCAGAAGAAAAGTAGTATTGGGTTAGAGAAAAAGATAAAAGATATGGACCCAAAATTGAAGAAATTATTCTTGAACATTATGTCAATGATGATGATATTAATGTTGGTGTATGCAATAGCATCATATATTATTGTTTATCTTGATTCAGGAAGTTTTATGCGTTGGTTCAGTAGTGAACATTTTGTAACATCAGCAGTAGTGCTTATCTTTTTAGCATTCGGTTCAAAGATACTGAAAGGTGGAGAAATAAAAGTACCAGAGCAGTTCAAAAAGAAAGAAGGACAAAAAACAACATTCAATATTCCAGATACATATGGTATTAGAGGACAGGGTTTGAATTTAAGTGGTAAAAATCAAAAACAACAACCACAACAGAAACAGCAACCAAGACCTCAACAACAGCAACAATTAAACATTCCAAATTACTTTGGTCAAAAACCACAGGGAAACTTGAATATACCTAACTATTTTGGACCTAAGCAACAACAGAGAAAAGGTGGTTCATGGAAATGTCCAAATTGTCAATCTTTAGTTGTTGGAAATAGGTGTCAAAAATGTGGTTATTGGAGAAGATAAAACGCAAATATCAAATCAAATACATCACAGGAAAAGGATTTGCTGTTCTCGTCCGTGTTGGAAAAGAATGGCGATATCTGAAATATAATGATGTGAAAGGACATTCGCATGGTGAATACTTGATATTCAGAACGAAAGGAAGTGCAGAACAATATGCCGAGAAACATACAGAAGGTGATTACTCACAATGGGTAAATCATTAATCTCACTGATTAGAACATCTGGGGTTATTCTCATGTTCTATATTGTGGTTAACTTTTACTTCTTTGTAGTAGTTGCCATGATGAACGACGGGGTCGTTACAGTGTATTTCAATCGATTGAATGAAGGGTTAGCAGAGTGTATTATGTATGCTGTAATATCACCATTGATACTGGTTAGTTTCCTATTAGAATTAAAGTTATATTTTAACGAAAGGAGGTCCAAAAAATGAGTGAATATCAAAAGGGTATTCAGGAGTTTGTTCTCTCTGTAATAAGAAGTATTGAACGAGTTCCTGGTAAAAGATATATCACACAACAAGAAATTGTTGATGAAGTAAAGAAATATCGCCCAGAGTTGAAAGACCCCCAGAGGCAAGTAAAACAAGCAATCTATCATCTTAGTCAAGATAAGAAATTGAAAGATAAACGCATTGAACCTGTCGAAAGTTGGGCAGGTCGAAGATTAGGATGGAAGGTTGTGGATAAAGATGATATATACAAAACATAAGGAAGTGGACAAAATATGGAAATAAAAGGCAAAGTATGGGAAGTTCACAAAGGCATCGTTGAAGAAGTAATCATCGATGAGCAAGTGTTTATTCCCAAACAGGCACCTGGTGAGCAACCAGAACCTGAAGCGAAGCAAGAGAAAACAAAAACAACGGTAGCGAAGCGCAAACCGATGTCAAAACCAACTGAACAAATTGATTTAGGACCTATTATAGGTTATGCCAATGGACAGGCAATTCACAAATATGTAGCAACTGACATTGAGCAAAAAATCAAACAAAATCTCTCATATGAGGAGTTAATCAATGAGTTCAAATATTGGCATCCTGGGACCAAACGTGCAACAAGAATGGTATATCTTAGTGCATACAGAAAGTACTTAAGCAGGGAACAAAATAAACCAGGTCGGATTGGCAATCGTGATGATTTAGTAAACGAGATTGCAAACGTCGGCATCAGTATGAGAGTTCTTGACCGAGTTCAGAAGGAACCTGATAATCTTGTATCCATACTTCAAGATGAACACCCTGATGTAAAAGCATCAACTATCAAGAAGTATGTATCATGCTATCGCAGGCATATCAAAGACCATGGATATAGTGCATCACCTTCCTTTCATACCAAAAAGAAAGGCAAAAAAAGAAAAAAGTATAACAGGAAGAAACCCGTTGGTGCAATTGGTTACGACAAAACATATAAGACTTGGATAAAAGAGGACAACTATGCATTGGTCATCAGAGCATTGAGAAAGTATGGTTTCAAAGCGACATCCAAAAACATTGCCAAAGAAACCAGATTGTCTGTGCATCGAGTGAATGCAATTCTGCATTGGATGATTGACCATAAGAAGGCATACAAAAACTACGATAAGGAAACATTTGAACCTGTTTACTACCCAGAAGATGGCAAGGAAACAAAGGTATCATTTCCATGAAATCGTTTATAGTAAACTCAAGGGATTTGTTCGATAAGAACAAAAACCCTAAACTTTCTTTATCTGTAAAAGATGCAATGAAAAGGATGAGAAAGAATGCCAGGACTGAGAAGTAGAAACAAAGGGAAAGATGGTGAGAGAGAATTTGCTAACTTTCTCAAAGAACATGGATTTGAAGATGCAAAACGTGGTGTGCAATACAAGGGAACAAAAGATAGTCCAGACGTTGAAGGTCTTGATGGATATCACATTGAAGTAAAACGGTGTGAGGCATTGAGATTATATGATGCAATTGAAAAAGCAGATGACGATTCTGGCACTAAAATTCCCATTGTTGCACACAGAAGAAATCGGAAACCCTGGGTTGTAATACTCAGAGCAGATGATTTTCTACAGGTGATTAAAAATGATGATTAGTACAATTATAGATACACCACAAGCACGTATAATGGATGCAATAACTGACCCTGTTAAACAATACACAGTATCAGAACTTGTGGACAAAACATGCCTAAGTAGACCAACTGTTTACAAGATTCTCTATGATTTGGAATTACAGAATTTGGTAGAAAAAAATGGTATACGACCTTTCATGTTCAAAGCAAACAGAGACAATGATATGATGGAAGCATTCATCCGTATCATAAGGTGTGAAGATGCCAGTGGAATTAAGACCAACACAGATAAAAAAACTTAAAAAATTATCTGGTAAAGAGAAACAAGAATTCTTGGATTTTTGCTTAAAGGTATTAAAAAATAAAAAAAGAGAATGGGGAAACTAAATTACTTTTTCTTTTTCAAGTAAGGTAGTCCAGTTCTCTTATTAACACCAACAGTCATGTTGGCAGGTTTATCACATTTCTTTCCAGATTTTGGTTTCCCTTTACTAAAATAGTAAATGGTCTGGATTCTTCCCCCTTTTAATTTCACATCCTTTGTATATAAAGTGTAACCTTTATATTCATATACCATTTTTAAATCACTCCAAGAAGTGAATCCGTCTATATCTTTATAAAGATTTCTACTTAAACATAAATATTTTAAGTTATTTTTACATATCAGGTGGTGTGAGAGTTGTCTGTGATTATTGTGGAAAAAAGATTTCGAAGAGTCCTAATCAGGTCATGGAACATAACTTTTGCAATCAAAAACACTATCATGCTTATTGCAAAGAACATCCAGAGATGTATAAGAACAGGAATTGCCATAAGGACTATACATTATTCAAATTATTAAAAGCGAAAGCAAATGGTGGTGAGAAGATAGTACTTGGATATGTGTTAATTTGTGCTGATGAGAGTGCATTACCAAAAATAAAAACAAAAGTATCTGAGATTAATCCACTGTTTGGTGAATGGGATTTTTTATTAAAGATAGAAGCAGAAAACTATGAAGTTATTGAGCAAATAACTAATCTTATTGATAATATGAATGATGTGTTCAAAACAAAACTTTTGGTTGGTCTTTTATGCAAGTCAGAATAATCTATGTTAATAACGAGATACAAGTAAAATTCAATTATGACCTCAAGTTAGTAAAAATAATGAAATCATTTCAGGCAAGATATTTTCAACGTGGAAAATATTGGTCGATGCCAAAATATAAAGTTGATGACCTGAAAGAAGAGTTGATTTTCAATGGATACAAAGTTGTTGAAATTGGAAATGACCCATATAAGGTGATTAAGAGTGCAACCACCAATTAAAATTCAAAAGGAAGGAAGGCATATCAATGTATCATTTAGTTACAACTCTGACCTTGTAGATATAATGAAGGAGAATAATGGGTGGTATATTTATAAGAAGATGTGTTGGATGTTTCCAGCATCACGTAAGAGTGAAATCATTGATATACTCAAAGAAAACAAGTATCGAGTAACCATTCTTCCAGAGATTGAACCCAAACGAAAAAAGGTTAAAAAAGTAAGTCCAATGAAGCGACTTGATGAAGACCCAACCGTTGTTTCAGTGTGGCATGTTTGTAAAGAATGTGGTGAACAATCATTCATTGGACGTGATGAACTCTGTTCAAAATGTCGAGCAAAAAAATAATATAGATTATATATTGGACAGAGAAAAATATAGAAAAATCCAAAACCTTATAAGCACTTATTTTATTTGGATTATTTACCCACAATTTTTTGTGGAGAGGTGGTGAGTGATATTAAATTTCGAGGTCAGACTAATAGTTTTTCTATCGGGAACAACTCTGTTGTGTTGACGGTTCCCAAAGAGGTCGCAGAAGAGTTTGGTATAGATACAGCAACAAAAAAATCATTCTTTGATATCTATACAGATTACAGAAAAGATAAGAAAAAAATAGTTTTTGAATTTACAAGACATGCCGATAAAAAGAGAGTGGAGGAATAGGTATGTCCAAGGTTGTTCATACTGGTGATATAGGGGATTCTCTCATTAAAGATTACGTCGACCTTTTCAGTACGTATTCATTCAAGAACGAATTGTATGCTAAAGTATCATTGCACGTAATTATTGGACAATTACTATCAAAACCCATTCTATCACCTGATAAAAAATCAGTAAGAGGTATCCCTGTCTATTACATGATGGGTTCTCGTAAGTTGGATACCAGATTGCATTTACTTTTAATAAAACCACAAGGAACTGGAAAAGGTGCTGGATTTGGTTTCGTAGAACGTATGGCAAGAGCATTGGGTCTTGATTTTCAATCACTTACTGAGGCAACAGATGCTGGTCTTGTTGGAACATTGGATAAAGATGAAGAAGGTAATCGAGTTATTCTTGAAGGGTTGCTCGCATCAGCAGATATCATTGGGATGGAAGAGGCATCCGTTTTGTTTGATTTGAGTAGTGATTTCAGTAAGAAGAATATGACTTACATGCAAATCACAATGAATGCTCTTTCTGATAGTTCTTGTTTCATATCAAAGAAACTCGGTCCAGAGATGATTGAATTTAAACCTCATGCATCATTTTTGTTACTTACATATCCACCAGATAAACTTGTTGATAAACTACTGAAAACAGGTTTCATGGATAGAATCATTTGTGTTTTTGAGAATGTTACACTTGAGGATAGGTTGCATGTTATCAAAACAATGAGTGAACATATCAATAAAATGACCAAGAAAGATTATGATAAAGATTTTGATAGTGTTCGGAAAAGATTAGGTCGAGTAGTAGAGTTCTGGACAAAAAATCAAAACTCAAACACTTGTGTAGAGATACCAAAGGAAGTCCACGGACATCTTATAGATGTTATAGATGAGTTTTCAAGAAAAATTCTTGATGCTTCTCCAAAAGCAAGAGAAAAGTTAGAACACTTTGTATCTCGATTATACGAAGTTCTGATTAAATTATCAGTACATCATGCAATATTGGACATGAGGAAAACGCTGAATGTTTCAGATGTGATGTATGCACGAATGTTATACATGCCGATTTGGAAAAACTTGATTATTAGTGTAGAGTCATTGCTCATTATCAGTGATATTGAAAGACATAGAAGGTATCGCATTGTTCGACAATCACTGGAAGAGTATGATAGGATAGTGAGGGAAGAAAAATTCCCACATGTTAGAGATAAGGTGTGGGTTAGACGCCTTACTATGATTGAAAACCTGCAAGTGAAGTGGGACCATTGTAGTATGGAAACTGCCAGTAACAGTCTTGAGCAGTTAGAAAAGCATCATACCAATGAAGAGATGGACAAAACATTTGGCAGGGTAAGTAAAGGATTCCACAAGGATAAATTCTTTGAGAGAAAAACTGTGGGAAGTTTACTTTACTTGAAAAAAATCAGAGACCTGAAGTAATTTTCTGGTCTCATGGTGGTGAAACGTAAAAAAACAAAAAGGAGATGAATTTATGGCAAAAGTACCACAAGACATACAAGAAAATATTAAGAAACTATCTGAAAAGATGGACGTGCCAGTGAAGGATTTAATGGCACGAATGAAGGAAATCATGGCAGAGGACAAAACCATTACAGGTGATTCCGAAAAGGATAAGGAGTTCAAAATCCGATTCGCCTGGGGTGTTCTCTACAATGAGTATTCTTCAAGAGGCAATGCAGTTGATTGTTATATTATGCCAATCAACACACCAAGAGCAAATGAACGAAAAATCAAAGGCGAAATGACCTGGGTTGGAGATTGTACAGCACTTGTTCAAACACTCAAAAAGGATGATGATGGTAACGTTGAGAAAAGCGATGTCATGTATGGTCAGGGTGTATTTTGGAGAGATGGTGCAAAGAATCTCAACAAAATGGAAAAAGGCAAGGTCTATAAGGCACAACTCATTGTGAACGAAAGCAAGAGTGGATGGGGAGTATCTATCACAACTGACAGAGGTTCATTTACACCAGTGAAAGATGTGAAAATGGATTGGGAAAAATTCTTTAAAGAGGAAGTCAAATCTCAAGATATCCAAATCACACTTGGAGAACTTGACCTCAACAAATCAGAGGACAACACAGATATCAGATTGGTACGTGTTACTGTTTCTGATGCGAATGTTGCTGAAAGTCAAAAGGGTAACACATATGGTTACTACACTGTGATGGATGATTCCATTATTGGTAGCAACTATCGATTTTTTGTTTCCCCAGATGATGTTTGCTGGAGAGTTGGTTCAATTCTGTATTTCGGTGGAACAATCGAAATCAATGATGATACTGGAGAACCAACGTTCAGAGTTCAGTTTATTCACCCAACGGAAATGGCAATGCCTGCCGAGTACAATGTGAAGGAAACTGCAACACCTGATGATGCAATCGACCTTGATGAGGAAGAGGCAAAGCAAGCAGAGGAAACCGAAGAAGAGGAAACCGAAGAGAAACCCAAAAAGGAAGAGAAACCAAAGAAGAAAGATGATGGTGGAGAACTCTTCGATATCTAAATGGTGATGTGATTGAAACAAAAAGCAGTTCAGAAACATGCCCCTGACCTATGGAGTCAGAGGGCAAATTCTGTTACCATGAGGAAGTTCGTTACCGAGGTTGCTGATACAGAAAAACTGCTTTTGTTCGGTGAAACTGGAAGTGGCAAAACCCACTTCTATCTCAATATTTTGGAATGGCAAGAAAAACAAGGATTGAAACGTGATGACCTTAAGATGTCAATCATTTTCCCAGATAGACCAACAGGTTTGGCAAAATTGGTTAACCTGATTCCAAAGAGATACATCGATAGAATTGATGTATATCAAGTGAATGACTATGAAGAAACTGTAGTTGCAACTGCAACTGCTGAAGAAACAATGGAAGAACACTACAAGGAAACTGGTCAATTTGGATGGATGGTTTTCGAATTGATGGAAAACTATTGGACATTCTCTCAGGATTATTACTGCCGTCAGGCGTATGGAACATCAATGGGAGAATACTTTGCTCAAATGCAATCGTTGAATGCTAAATCAGATAAGAAAACAGCATACGAGGCATTTGCAGGTCCATTCGGTGGACCCTGGCCAATCATCAAGTTTTTCCATAATTTCAACTGGATTGACCGAGTAAAGAGATTTCCATACAACACTATCTTTACTTCTGAAATCAAAGAAGAAGATAACAAGGACTCAATCTTTTATTCACTCGGTTATCGACCAGCAGGTGAAAAACACAATCAACACAGAATGGATACCATTTTGTATATGGGTCATAAGGGAAACAAATTTACCATGCAACCATTCAAACTTACTGGATACACCAGAATGTATGGTGAAGTGAATATCACAGGAAAGAATGGTTACGAAGAACACAGAAATGCTATGAAACGTTTAGCTAATCTTGGATATTGTGTATCAAAAATGGATGACCTCGAGCAACAAGCAGGTATCAATCCACCAAAGCGAAAGAAGGAAACGGAAGAGAAACCAAAGGAAGAACCAAAAGAAAAACCAAAGGAAGTACCTGAGGATGAATCTTCTGATGATGACCTTTTTGATGTTTAAGGAGGAAAAGTGAAATGAAATTTAAACTAAAACAGGAAAAATTGGAAGAGTTGCTGGAAAAACTCAGTGTTGTGGATATGTATCCATCTTCTGTTATTGCTATCAAGAAAGGTGATGATGGCAAAGCAGTTATGTTCTCTATCCAAAGAGAAGCATCAGGGAGAGCATTACGCTACCTGAAAGTGAATGATACATTCTTCGATGAAATTGAGGTTCCAGAAAAACAAGAGGCAATTGAAATCGATGCAATCAAAGTGCTGAAAGCAATCAAAAAATTCTTACCAGGCACAAATCTGATAGTAAGTGTTGATGGTGATAAATTGGTTGTTACTGGTCTTTTTGAAGATAAGAACGAAGAAGGTGAAGTAACCAACAAAAGAGAATTATCACACAATTTGAATTATAGTGAACCAGCAGAAGTGCAAACATCGTTACCGATTGATTTCAAAGATGGTATTCCACATGTTGGTAAGAACAAAGTGCCATTGGATACTGAAATCAAAATCAATCTTGAAGATTTGAAGACAGCAGTTGAATTGGCATCTGTATATGATACGGAATATTTCACATTTGACTTGCCAAAAAAACAGAAACTCACGATGAGAATTGGTGCATTGAGAAGTTTCAGTGAATTCTGTACGTATCAACCGAAGTTCAATATCACAGCAGGAGAATCGTTCAAGTCCATTTACACTTACGGTATCAAACAGTTACTGAGTGTAATGAGATTTAATGATATCACTATGAGAGCATCGAATGATACACCTTGTTGGATATACGAGAAAGCAGATGACTATACGCTTGGTATCCTTATGCCACCTCACGTTCCAACAGAGGAAGAAGTGGTATAATGGTAAAGTGTTCTATTTGTGAGGAAAAGATTGAATCCTGTGAACATTGCAACGATTTTTTTGTGGAAGGTGATGATATCATTTGCTCAGAAGGCAATCATATTCACGAGGATTGTTTTAATGCCTGGTTGCAAGATACAACCAATTGGGATAAGGGTGAAGTAGTAGATGACGACGCCTGAACACCCACCCATTAATATTGATTGGTCTTGTTGTTCTGAAGAAATCAAGGATGCAATCAATATCAAATTTTTGAACAAAGTAGGTGTTGATGCTGACGATATGGTCGTTGGTGATAAACGTCTACTGCAATTCCTCGGTGAAATTATGCTTGAAGTGTATGAAGAGATGAAATAATGAGAAAAGAACGAAAGTATAAGGATGTTCCGACATCTGAATTGCTCGATTTTGTTGGTCAAGAGATATCTTTTGACCAAACCGAAGAACGAGAACAGAAGCAAGATTATGAGGATGAACTTGAACTTCGGGAACCTTTTAATGATATCAAACGAGTAATTGACAGACAAACGGAACAATTAAGGCAATTGAGACATGCAGTTGAAAAGTTAATTGACCATCAACACAACTGTGATGGTAAACCAACAGTTGATTTGAGAAAATCACTGGAAGATTGGCGATACTAATGAAATTCAAAGGGTTTACTCTCTATTGTGATGAATGCGATAGAGAATACAGTGAGTGGGATGATGTGGGGTATGAAGATGAACAGATATGCCCTGTATGTGGTTCCGCAAGATACAAAGCATTCATAGAATCTCTCTGTGAAGTTTGTGGTAAACCTATTGGAAAAACACCTGACGTATTTGTCAATTGTGATGGTCTTTATGCACACAAAGAGTGTGTAGAAAATCTTCCTGAGGAACAACAAATAGAGGAAGAATGGAATCCCATATGGGATTAGGTGGTGAAAAGAAATGAGTAGTATGAAATTAGGTCTAAGAGCAAGAAGAGATGAAGCAAGGCGAAGTCCGATAGAACCTCCTGTGAAACCACCAGAGTTCACAGAATCACACCAGAGTGAAGAGAAACATGTTGAGCATAATATTCCTCAACCAAAACCCGACATGGCATCAGAGCAACGTAGTGTGCCGTCAAGGGAAGAACTGGATAGGATGGCAAGAGAACATCAACATAAGTTGAGACAACAACAACCTCAAATGCCACCTATGAGAGATTATCTCTTCATGGTGAATGATGCAGAGGCAAGTGATAAGGTCGTAGTGCGTGCCCCAGATATAATGCTCGCACTAATGAAGTTCTCCCAGCGATTTCACGAAGAGTGTATCGATTGGATGAACATTGCTCTCTATGTAGAAGAAGTCGAAACTGTTGAGTAAAAACAGCAGAGTTGAAGGGTAAATGTTTCGAGAGACACCTCGCTATGTCGGTTTTCCAAATCAGTTGTGGGTAGACAACGATTTTGCATTCAATAATTTTGAGAAGATGTTCAAAAACAAAGCACCCTTCTTCGTCTCTACATTTAAATTTAAAGATAAGGAAACACCCATTGTTGATAACCTGTTCTTTGATATTGATTCATATTTCAGTGTTAGAGTACCCTGGAGAAATGTGAAAAGATTAAAAGATTGGTCGTATCATAGGGATATTCCTTATGTTATTAATTTTTCAGGTGGGAAAGGATTTCATTTTTATTTATTAACTAAACCTGCAATTCCTGTATCTCCAAAAACAAAAGACCATATCAGTAATTTGATGTATAGTGTTCAGATTGCTTTAGCAAAACAAGTAGGAATTGAAGCATATGATGAACCCACATTTGGTCGATTACGTTTTCTAATGAGATATCCAACATCCAAATACGTTAGAAAGGATGAGGATACAGGAGCATATCGCACTAATGATTTGTATTGTAGAAACTTATCAGATGAAGAGTTTGATGGTGGTTGTAAAAAGATAAGCAAACTTATCACAGAACCAGGAGTTCTGCCAAGAGTATCACGTTCTAATTTTACTCTTCAGGATATTGCAGATTTATTACCAGATTACAAATACATAAAAAGGTCAATTTCTCAAGGTGGTGGAGATGTTACTGATAAGATATACCTGCAACGAGCAGGTATGAATGTACCACCAATTGAAGGTGTTGGATTGCCATGTTTGAAAGAAATAGTAAAGCATTCTCATCCAACACACTACGAAAGAATTGAAATAGTTGCATTTATGAAACTACTTGGTTACACTGATGTCGCTATCATACAGTTTATCAAACAAAGAAGATGGACACGATTCAAGTATGGTGTAACAAGATATCAGGTAAAAACGATATTCCCTCGTTTCCCTAAATGCACATTTTTACGAAAAAGTTATGGACATCTTTGTAAAAACTGTCCACTCGGAGGAAAAAGAAATGGAAATAACTCTAATTGATAATACAAGACCAGAATTTTATGAACCGTTGATTATCTTGGCACATGGTACAAGATGTGATGAAAGACAAACAGAATGGAAGAGTGATAAGAAATCTATTGATGATATGTGTCGAGATTTAATTTCTTGGGGACATACAGGTGTGTTTGAACACATTAAATTCTCATTTCATGTATCTGAAATATCACGGTGTTTAACACACCAACTTGTTCGGCACAGAATAGCATCATACTTGCAGATGAGTAATCGTCATGCCAAACCAAAAGGAGGAGCATACGTTACTCCACCATCTATTCAGAAAGTTAGTCAGAAGGAATATGGTGATGATAGGTTACTTGGTATGTATGAGAAATTCATTGAGCAAACGTATCACAATTATGAGGTGTTGATGGAACATGGTGTACCGATGGAAGATGCTCGATACGTTCTTGGACCTGGATATTTTACACACATACTTGTTACTATGAACGCAAGAGAACTTCGGCATTTCTTTGAACTACGATGTGCAAAAGATGCTCAATGGGAAATCAGGCGGATGGCATTACAGATGTTAAAATTATGTTATGCTTGTTTCCCAGTTGTTTTTGAAGATTTATACAAAAAATATGGTGATGATGATGGAATGGATAAATAAAATACATCAAGGACATGTTCTTGAACTTTTAAAGCAGATGCCAGATGATTTTGTCGATATGGTAATCACCTCACCTCCTTATTGGGGATTACGAGATTACGGAAAGGAAACAGAAACTATCTGGGGTGGAGATAAAGATTGCGACCATGATTTTTCACTTACAAAAGATAAGTTCAGTGTAAATGTTGGAGATAAGAAAAACAGTTACGATAGAACAAGTCTTGCTGAAGGTGTTGAGCAAGGATTTTGCAAGAAGTGTGGTGCTTGGAAGGGACAACTCGGATTAGAACCACACCCAGTAATGTTTATCGATAATCTCGTAGAAATATTCAGAGAAGTAAGAAGAGTGCTGAAACCAACAGGCAGTTTTTATCTCAATATGGGTGATTCATATTTTGGTGGAAATATGTGTGTTGGTCAACCGAAAGATTGGAAATCTCTTTCTACAAGCAATCGAGAAAAATATGATTCATCAACAATGGATAATTTTATTAAAAAACGGAACAAGTTAAAATCAAATTGGTTGCAACCAAAACAGTTAATGTTAATTCCATCCAGAGTGGCAGTATCGATGCAAGATGATGGATGGTGCTTACGGAATGATATCATATGGCATAAACCAAATCCGATGCCCAGTAGCGTTAAAGACCGTTTAAACAACACATATGAGCATGTGTTCCACTTTGTTAAAAAGAAAAAGTATCACTATGACCTTGATGCAATAAGAATTCCACATAAAGTGGATAGTATCAAACGTGCTTGTAGAGGTAGGCAATCATCCAAACTTGATTCAGAACAATATGCTATCAGTTACAAAGAAGATTACAAGGGATATGAAAATATGGAAGAGAATTTCCAGGAGGGAAAACTGAGGGCAGTAAATCCAAAAGGTAAGAATCCAGGTGATGTTATCACCAAACGAGAACAACTTCTCGACACTGGGATGGTCAGGCATGGAGGTCCAGGGTCAACTCTTGGGGACCCTGATAAGTGGAACCCGAAAGGGAAAAATCCTGGTGATACAATAGAAGTTCCATATTCTGTTCAACCGAGGGATAAAGATTTTGTTGAATACAGAAATCTTCCAGATATCAAAGAGTTTTCATCATGGTTGAACGATTGGAGAAAAGGTAACGGAATTACAATTGATGAAGTGGAGAAAAAAATGGAATCACAAGCACCTCATCATTGGTTTAATGGAGAAAGTTTTCCTACTGTTGATGATTGGAAAAAGTTTCAGGAAATATATCAGTTAGATAATACATATGATGATGCGCTAACAGAATTACATATAAAACCAGCAGTGAAGATAAATCACCCACTTGGCAAAAATCCAGGAGACATCATAAAAGAAGTGAGTGGTAAGTTTGTTGGAAGTAATGTGCATTCAGCAGGAGGAAGAGAGTTTTATTGGAGTGAACAACGAGTTCACAATATTGACCAGAAGGTAATTGCCTTATATTTGAAACCACTTGTGAAAGGGCATGAGGAAAAATTAGATGAACTGTTCGGAGAAACTAAATGGAGACATTGGATACGTACAGATGAAAGTGGTGCTTGCTTACCTTCTGTGGATGATTGGCATATTCTAAAGGGATTACTCGATTTTGATTGTACATATGATAGAGTAATGACCGAAACACATCTTGTACCAGTAACGGATGCATCACATCCTAAGGGAAAGAACCCTGGGGATTTCTGGGATATTAACACTCAACCATTTTCTGAGGCACATTTTGCAGTATTCCCAGAAGAACTCATCGAAGGACCAATTAAATCAAGTTGCCCTGAAGATGGGATTGTGATGGATATATTTGCAGGCAGTGGGACTGCCTGTTTAGTTGCAAAGAAAATGGGGAGAAACTATATCGGGTTGGAACTTAACCCAGAATATGTAAAGATGGCGGAAGAGAGAGTATCAAAACTCACAACAATAGACAATTGGATGAAAACAGATGCTGAGACGTCAGTGGATAATGTAGACAAATGGTTATAGTGAGGTGGATATAATGGATGTACCAAATGTTGAGGATGAATTAAATAAAATGCAGGAACACTTGAAGACAAGACCTGATGATAAACTTATAAACGGTTACAAAAACGCAATGAAAGATTATGAAGAGACAGGTCGAATAGAGTGTAAATTGGCAGGATACTGTATCAAAGCAGAAATAGATAGAAGAGGGATAAAAGTTGAGCAACTTTGAAGTAAGAGAAGTCGGAATAGAGAAAGAGATGTTTCTACTATCAGAAGATGACCTGAAAGAACCCAAAGAATACGGATTTCCAAGAGATGAGTTTGAATTTCTTGTGGAACTCAGAAGTTTACCATCGGACAGATTTTATCCAGTGTATACAACATTAAAGGCAGAAGAACTACAATATTCATTGAGGGCAAACAAATTTGGTATGCATCTTGATGATACACCAAACAGATTAGTGGATAAGAATTGGGTAGATGCTCTATGGAAGAAGCACAACCTTGACAGATTCAATGATTGTGATTATACAAAAAACATTTATCCTGAGATGAAAAAGAAACCATCATATCACTTTGGTCGATTTGATTTCTCGGATAAAGAATACAGACTAACAGCAGGTATCCATGTGCATTTCAGTAGTAGAGATGCAAAAACAGGAGATGTAATTGAATTACCCATTGAGGATATTGTGAAAGCAATGGATGTGAAGTTTGCTGATGTGATATCTGATTCTGGTCGAAACAGGGGAGAATGGGAACCTAAACCACATGGTTTTGAATACCGAGCATTACCAGCAAACGCTGATATTTATGATGTGTTGAAGAAGTCCTTCGAAGTTTTACGGGAGGTATAGATTTATAAGTGGACGATGTATTCTATATACAGGTTGGTGAGGAGTTAATATGTACGATTACTTATATTGCAAAAAGTGTGGAAACAAAACACATGTATCATCGATGTTCAATCAGAACATCTGCACTTTTTGTTATGAAAAGA
>Ga0180434_10003272_pt1 | contig 20780 bp, 12 predicted proteins | sample SS_ome_7_FD_132453 | JGI IMG/M metagenome (GOLD analysis project Ga0180434, IMG submission 132453) | Hypersaline lake sediment archaeal communities from the Salton Sea, California, USA - SS_1_D_2 metaG | ecosystem: Environmental > Aquatic > Non-marine Saline and Alkaline > Hypersaline >...
TGGAGCGGCTGTCGTCGGGCCTCCGCATCAACAGTGCGGCGGACGACGCGGCCGGTCTGGCCGTCCGCGAACTCATGCGGGCGGACATCGCGGTGCTGAGGCAAGGTGCGGCGAATGCCCAGGACGGCATCAGCCTGCTTCAGACCGCCGAAGGCGCCCTGCAGACCATCGACGACTGCATGGTGCGCATGAAGGAACTCGCCGAGCAGGCCGCCACCGGCTCCTACTCCACCACCCAGCGCGCCATGATGGATGACGAGTTCCAGGAAATGGCGAACGAAATCGACCGTATCGCCAAGTCCACCGCCTTCAACAGCATCAACATGCTCAACGACAGTGCCGGCACGGCCGTCAAGATCCAGGTCGGCTCCGGCTCGACCGCCAACGTCGACTACATCGAGGTCAACAAGGTCGACGTCTCGAAGACCGGCCTCAGCATCAACAGCCTCGAGATCACCGACGTCGCCAAGGCCCAGTCGGCGCTGGCGGCCCTGGGGACGGCCATCGAGGCGAAGGACGAGGCCCGTGCGTCGTTCGGCGTCAAGATGAACCGTCTCGAGAACACGGTGGCGGTGCTCAGCATCCAGGCTGAGAACCTGGCCGCCGCCGAAAGCCGCATCTCCGACGTCGACGTCGCCACCGAAATGGCGAAGATGACGCGCAACCAGGTGCTCGCGCAGGCCGGTATCAGCATGCTGGCCCAGGCCAACACCATGCCGCAGTTGGCGCTCTCGCTGCTGCGGTAGACGCTTCCGGTCGGGAGGCGGCCTCGTCCGCACCTTCCCCTCCGCGGGCACGAGGCCGCCTCCCATACCATTGCGACAGCCGTCTCACGCCGGGGGTGACCCGTGCCGACCATCGCTCTGCCAGGACTCCAGACCGGCATCGACACCCAGTTGGTCGTCCAGCAACTGGTGGCAGCGTCCAGCGGTCCCCTCGAACACCTCCAGACCCGCCGCTCGGGGTGGGAAGCGAAGCAGACGGCGTTTCAGACGCTTGAGACCCGGCTGGAGTCGCTCCAGTCGGCCGTCGACGCCATCCGCACCACCGCCGACCTCCGGGCCTACACCGCCACGTCGAACAACACCGAGCGGCTGACGGTTGAGGTGGGCGCGGGCGCCAGCGAGGGCGCCCACGAAATCGAGATCCACCAACTCGCCGCCGCCGAACGCCAGGTCCACGCCGGCCTCGCCGACCTCGATACGCTTGTCGGCGAAGGCGTCCTGGCCTACACCTACGACGGCCAGACGCGCACCATCCAGACCACCGACGAAACCACCCTCGAAGATCTCCGCGACCTCATCAACCACGACGGCGGGAACCCGGGCATCACCGCCAGCATCCTCCGGTACGATGCCGGCGGCGACCAGGTCTATCACCTGGTCCTCCGCGGTAACGACACCGGCGCCGACTACATCGTGACCATCGAGGACGCCCAGACCACCCTCGACGGTACGGGCGGCACGGTGGACCTGCGAACGAGCACGTTCACCGAGACGCAGTCGGCCCGCGACGCCCAGGTCCGCGTCGACGGATACCCGTCGGGGGCCTGGATCTCGCGGCGCACCAACGCCATCACCGACATCCTGCCGGGCGTCACGCTGAACCTCCACGCCCCCACGGGCGACGGCGAGACCGTCCGCATCAGTCTCAGCCGCGATACCGAAGGCCTGAAGAACAAGATCGCTTCGTTCGTCAGCGCCTACAACTCCGTGGTCGGGTTCATCCAGCAGAAGACGGCGTACGATGCGGCGACGAACACGGCCGGCGTGCTGATGGGCGAGTTCACGCCCACCACCGTCCACCGGGCCGTCCGGCTGCCGCTCATCGAGGCCGCCCAAGGCTTCCTCGACGGGACCGACGCCTTCACGCTGGCCGGCCAGGCAGGGCTGAGCATCGACCGCTACGGCACGCTGTCGTTCGACGAAGAGACGTTCGACGAGGCGACCGGCGAGAACTACCCGGGCCTGCTGGACCTGTTCGGGGCCGACCGCACGGGCACCAGCGATTCCGACTCGCTCCGCTTCTACTCCGCCGGCACGCAGACAGAAGCCGGCGCTTACGACGTGCGGGCCGTCTTCGAGAGCGGGGTGCTCGTCTCGGCCCAGATCAAGGGCGCCGACGAAGGCGACGGCGCCTGGCGCGATGCCACCGTCGAATCCGGCGTCATCATCGGCGACGCCGACCACCCCGAGGCGTTCCTCCAGGTGACCGCCACGTACGCGGGCACGGGCACGGTGGAAACCGAGGTCCGCGTGCGTCAGGGGTTCGCCGGCCGGCTGTACGACGCCATCGACGGCCTGCTCGACCCCGCCGACGGAGCCGTCACCCTGGTCCAGGACCGGTGCCAGAGCGCCATCGACACGATCGACGACCACATCGAGCAGCAGCAGGCCCGTCTGACCCGGTTGGAAGAAACCCTGCGCGACCGCTTCGCCAGGCTCGAAAGCACCTTGACGATGATCGAGGCCCAACGCAGCGCCCTGGCGATGTACGTCGGCGAGTAGAACAGAAAGGATGTGGACGATGAATGGGGACATCCGAACCTACCAGGAACACGCCGTCGCCACGCAGACGCGCGGCCGGCTTGTCGTGCTGCTGTACGAAGGGGCCATCAAGTTCCTCGAACAGGCCAAGCGCGAACTGGCGGCCGGCAATTGCGTGGCCAAAGGGCGGTTCATCAACAAGGCCCTGGCGATCCTGAACGAACTCGACGCCTGCCTCGATGTGGAAAACGGCGGCGAAGTGGCCTCCAACCTCCGCCGGCTCTATCAGTTCATGATCCGCCACCTCGGCGAAGCCAATATGCATCGCGACCCGCAGCGCATCCAGGAAGTCATCGACTGCCTTCGCGATCTGAACGAAGGCTGGAAGGCCATCAGCGAGTAGACGCCGACGGATCGCCGGGCACCGGCGCCGGCCGGGCGGCCGCGCGCGGCGATCCGACCTCCCGCGCCCGCCGGTCCGTGGCCGGCGGGCCGCGTCGTTGCAGGCCCGCCCGCTGGGCATCCCTCCCCGTCTCCCCTTCCGACGTGCTTGACAGGCTGCGCACGGGCCGACATAATGCCCCGACCCTGAAGCGGGAGAGGCGCCTTGGCGCTTCGTCCGCCCGGGGCCCGATTCCCGTCCGAGGAGACCGCCGCCACCGTGCCCGAAGGTGAACCCACAGACGAGGCCGGCCTGGGTCCGCCAGGCGCCGCGCCGTCCCCGGAGGCGGGGGAAGCCGCCGCACCGCGGTCATGGAAGCGCGTGCTGTTCGCGGCCGTGAAGTGGCTGCTGTTCACGGCCGTGCTGGTGCTGGTCGCCCGGGCGCTGGTAAACCGGTTCGCGGAGGTGTCGTGGTCGGAGATTGTCTTTCGGCCGGCCTGGCTGGCCGGTGCGGCGGGCGTGCTGCTGCTGGCGATTGCCGGCGCCTTTCTTCCCATCTATCTGCTGCTGAGGCAGTTCGGTCACCGCGTGCCGGCGGTGCAGGTGATGGCCTCGGTGTGGGTGGCCCAGTTGGGCAAGTACCTTCCCGGGAAGGTGGGCACGGTGGTGGGGGTGGCGTGGCTTCTGCGGCGGTACAAGGTCCCCGTCGCGGTCTCGGCAGGTTCGGCGGTCATGTGCGACGGCCTGTCGGCCATTCTGAGCATGCTGATCGCGCTGCCGTTGACGCTGACCGAGCCGATCCGGTCCGCGCTGCCGCTGGCGTGGCTGTGGTGCCTGGTGCTGGCCGGGGCGGGGCTGGCGTGCCTGCATCCGCGGGTGTTCGGCAGGCTCTGCAACGCGGTGCTCCGCCGGCTGGGCAAGCCGCCGCTGGCCCGGCTGCCGAAGTTCCGGGACTTCGGGCCGGTGATGCTGGTGCTGGCGGCGCAGTACCTGGTGGCGGGGACGTCGCTGTGGATGCTGGCCCGGTCGTTCGCGGACGTCCGCGCTGATACGCTGCCGATGCTGATCGGCGGCGGCGCACTGGCGGCGCTGGTGAGTCTGCTGAGTTTCTTCGCGCCGGGCGGTCTCGGCGTGTACGAGGGGCTTCTCATCGCCGTCGTAAGCCCGTACCTGGGGGGCGGAGACGCCGCCATTCTGGCCGTCGCCAACCGGTTTGTCCGCACGGTCTGCGAGGCATTCCTGGCCGCCGGGGGCCTGGTCGTGCTACGGGTGGCCCGGGCGCCGGAGCCGCAGGCCGGCCCCGCAGCCAATCCGCCCGACTGACGGGGATCAAGGTGACCAACCGATGCACGTCGTGATCGTGACAACGTCCTTTGCCCGCTTCCCGGGGGACGCCATCGACCACCTGATCATGGGCGTCGCCCGGCCGCTCGTGGAATCGGGCGTCGAGGTAACCGTGGTGGCGCCGCACGCGCCGGGCGCCGCCCGGCGCGAGACGATGGAAGGCGTGCGGGTCCGCCGATACATCTACGCTTGGCCGCACCGCCTGGAACGCCTGGCATACGGGGACGGCATCCCGGTGACCCTGTCGCGGAACCCTGCGATGTGGTTCCAGACGCCGGCCCTTGTCCTGGCGGGGGCAGCCGAAGTGCTCGCGGCCACACGTCGGGCCGACCTCATCCACGCCTTCTGGACGCCGAACGCCGTCGTCAGCGCGCCGGCGGCGTTGGGGCGGCGCCTGCCGCTTCTGCTCACGGTGCTCGGGAGCGACCTCCGGACGATGCCCCGATGGCTGAACCGGGCGGCGTTCCGGACGGCAACCGGCGTCGTGTGCTATACGGCAGAAACGAAGGAATATCTCGATCGATATTCGTACCCGGACCCGATATTCAATATTTCGTGCATCCCCGATCTGCGTCGCCTGGAGGCCGACGGGCCGCTCGAACCCGCCCTGGCCGAGTGGTGCCGGCAGGCCGGTGCCGTCGTCACGTTCGTCGCCCGCCTGGAAGCGTTCAAGGACCCGCTGGGGTTCATCCGGGCCGCCCCGTCCGTGCTGCGGCAGCACCCGGGCGCGCGGTTCCTGGTGGCCGGCGACGGGCCGCTGCGCCGGGACGCCGAGGACCTGGTCCGCCGGCTCGGCCTCTCGAAGGCCGTTTGGCTAACCGGCCAACGCGCCGACGTGGGCGCCATCCTTCGGGCTTCCACGGTGTTCGTGGCCAACAGCCCCGTCACCAACTACGGCAGCGCCAGCATCCTGGAGGCGATGGCCATGGGCCTGCCCGTGGTGCTGACCGACGTGGGCGACCCGGTCGGCGCCTTCCGGCAGAAGGACTACGTGGAACGGGTCCGGCCGGAGGACCCGGAGGACCTGGCCCGGGGCATCGGTCGCGTCCTCGCCGACAACGCGCGCCGCCGACACCTGGCCGCCATGGCAGGACAGTTCCTGGAGGACCACGGCTTTACGGAAGCGCAGATGACGCGGCGCCATCTGGAAGCCTACGAACTGCTCTGCCGGCGAGGGCGCAGCCGGCGGCACCCGTGACCCGCGCGGGGTTTTTGCTGGCGGGTATCCCCTCGAGCGATATAATCCGCCCGGTCCGGCATCCCCGGCGGTCAGGAGGGTGGTATGTTCGTCCACATCGGCAACGAGGTCAAGGTCCACCACACCGTCCGGACGTACGGTCAGAATTCGATCGGCGACCATACGATGATCCTGGACAACGTGATCCTCGGCTTCCCGCCGACCGACCTGCTGCTGAGCCTGCGGCAGGTGGACCTGAACCTGGAGCACGCCGACTACGAAGGGTGCACGATCGCCAACAACGCCATCCTGCGCTCCGATTCGGTGCTGTATGCCCGCATCCACATCGGGCACCACTTCCGCACGGGGCACCGCGTGCTCATCCGGGAAGACACGACCATCGGCCACAACGTGATGATCGGTTCGGGCACGGTCATCGACAACCGGTGCCGCATCGGCGACTACGTGAGCATCCAGTCGTGCGCCTATCTGCCGACCGGCACGCAGATCGGCGACTACGTGTTTCTGGGGCCCGGCGCCACGTTCACGAACGACCGGTTCCCGATCCGGACCGAGGAGCCGCTCTCGGCCGCGGTCGTCAAGCGGGGCGCCAGCGTGGGGGCGAACGCCGTCGTCGTGCCGGGCGTCACCATCGGCGAGGGGGCGTTCGTCGGGGCCGGCAGCGTGGTGACCAAGGACGTGCCGGACTGGCACATGGCGGTCGGCGCGCCCGCCCGCATCGAGCCTCTGCCCGAGCGGCTTCGCGTGCTCAACAGGATCGAGTAGCCCATCCGCCCCGGACGGCGCGTCCGGTCGGCACACACGGCCCATGACCATCCGCAACCAACGCGTTCTGGTGACGGGAGGCGCCGGCTTCATCGGCAGCCACCTGGTCGACGCGCTGCTGGAAGCCGGCGCGGCCCACGTCACCGCCGTGGACAATCTCTTCCTGGGCCGGCGCGAGAACCTCGAAACGGCCGCGGCCGCCGGCGACCGCTTCACCTTCGTCGAGGCCGATGCCGCCAACCTCCAGCGCATGCGGGCCGTCCTGGAAGAGGCGAAGCCCCGCATCGTGTTCGACCTGGCCGTGGTGCCGCTGCCGACGTCGCTGGAACGCCCGAAGTGGTCGGTCGACATCAACGTGCAGATCACCACCACGCTGTGCGAACTGGCGCGCGAAGGCCGGTTCGAGACGCTGATCCATTTCTCCTCGTCCGAGGCGCTCGGCACCGCCCGGACGGTGCCGATGGACGAAACGCATCCCCTGGCCCCGCTGACGCCGTACGCCGCCAGCAAGGCCGCCGGCGACCACATCGTCCTCTCGCACGTCGCCACGTTCGGACTGGACGCGGCCGTGCTCCGGCCTTTCAACAACTACGGTCCGCGCCAGAACGACAAGGCGTACGCCGGCATCATCCCCATCGTCATCCGCCGGGTGCAGGCGGGCGAGCCGGTCGAGATCTTCGGCGACGGCGAGCAGACCCGCGACTTCATCTTCGTGACCGAAACGGCCCGGGCCGCCATCGCCCTGGCCGACTCGGCCGACGCCCGAGGCCAGGTGACCAACGTCGCCAGCGGACGGGAGACCAGCGTCAACACGCTCGTGCGGACCCTCCTGGACGCCCTGGGCGCGCCGGATTACCCGGTCGTGCACGTGGCGTCGCGGCCGGGCGACGTCCGCCGGCACCTGGGCGACATCACGCAGGCCCGCAAGCGGTTCGGGTTCCAGCCGCAAATCGACCTGAACGAAGGCCTCCGACGCACCGTCGCCTGGTACCTCGGCAATACCGCGCCGTGAAGTCCGGGGGAGCGCGGAGGCCCCTCGGGCGACCGCGCCCGGACATCCGCGCTGCGCCCGCGCTCATCGCGCATGAAGGAGACAAGCCATGCCTCGCACGCCCCGCGTTCCCGTCCGCCGCACCCCGCTCGGCCTTCCCGTCAGTCGGCGCGTCAGCCGGCGGCGCTTCCTGAAACGCGCCGCCCTGGCCGCGGGCGCCGCTGCGGCGGCCCCCACCATGATCACGAGCGCAGCCCTCGGGGCCGAGGGCCGGCCGTCGGCCAGCGAACGCATCGTCATGGGATGGATCGGCGTGGGCGGGCGCGGGACGGCCCTGCTCCGGAACTTCCTGGACCTCGTCGATGCCCAAGTCGTGGCCGTCTGCGACGTCAAGGCCCCTCGCCGCGACGCCGGCAAGGCCATGGTCGAGGGCCATTACCAGGAGAAGGGGTGCGAGTCGCTCGTCGATTTCCGCGACCTGCTCGACCGCCGCGACATCGACGCCGTCACGGTAGCCTCGACCGACCACTGGCACGTGCCGCACGCCCTGGCGGCCGTCCGCGCCGGCAAGGACGTGTACTGTGAGAAGCCGCTGGGCCTGTCGGTGGAGCAGGGCCAGGTGCTCCGGCGGGCGGTCCGGCAGTACGGGCGGGTGTGGCAGTTCGGTACACAGGAGCGGTCGAGTTGGACCACGCGGTTCGCCGCCGGCATGGTCCTGAGCGGCCGCATCGGCAGGGTCCACACCGTGACGGTCAGTTCCCGCTACAGCCGGTCGTCGGACAACTATCCGGCCATGCCGGTGCCGGACGGCCTGGACTACGACCTCTGGCTCGGTCCGGCCCCGTGGGCGCCGTACACCGAGAACCGCGTCTCGAACAGCCACTGGTTCCACATCAGCGATTACTCGCTGGGGTTCCTGGCGGGGTGCGGCATCCACACGCTGGACATGGCCCAGTGGGGCAACGGCACCGACCGCACGGGGCCCGTGGAGATCGAGGGCACCGGCGAGTTCCCCTCCGACGGCCTCTGCAACGCCGCCACCGGGTGGGACGTGACCATGAAATTCGCCAAGGGCGTGACCATGCGGTTCACCGACGGCAAGAAGAACCCGCTGGGCGTCAAGTTCGAGGGCGACCGCGGCTGGGTCTTCGTCAAGGAGCGGCACCTGGGCGGCACGTTCGACGCATCGCCGAAGTCGCTCATGCTGCACCCCATCCGGCCGGACGAGGTGCAACTGCCCGTGTCGAACCATCACCAGGCGGACTTTCTGGAGTGCGTCAAGACCCGCCGCGACCCGGTGGCGCCCATCGAGGTGGCCGTCCGGTCCGACACGCTCTGCCAGTTGACCAACATCGTGACGCGCCTGGGCCGCCGGCTCCGCTGGGACCCCGAGAGCGAGACGTTCCCCGGCGACGCCGAGGCGAACCGGTGGCTCCGCCGACCGATGCGGGCGCCGTGGAGGCTGTGAGGCGGCGAGGGAACAAGGGATATGTAGGTCGGGTCAACAGACCCGACGTTTTCGTCTGGCTCGATTGTTGGGTCTGTTGACCCGACCTACGGGCCTACGCCCTGAAAGGGCGAAGCGTCCGCGCGGGATACGCCGGCCAACCGGCCATTACGAGTACAGCACGTCGATGAACGTCATACCCTCGGGCAGTTTGGCCCGGACGGCGTCGCCGTGGGTCGTGGCCAGGTTGACCACGGCCTTCGTGCGGCCGGCGGCGAAAACATCGGAGGGTTTCAGGATCGGCACGTCGGTGGCCGGGATGAACTTGCCCTGGTAGGACGGCATGTCGTCGACGACCTGCCCCAAGAACCGCCCCAGTCCCAGCAGGTGGAACAGGTGCTGGCCCTTGGCGCCCGCCCCGTAGCCGATGACCTCGCCCTCGGCATACGGCGACAGCAGTTCCTCCATGCGGTCGGCCCGGTCGCGGAGACACTGCTTGAGCAGCCGGACGTCGTCCACGCCGATGGCGTCGCCGGCCCCGGCGCCCGCGTCGGCCGCCCCGCGCGAGACCGTGAAGACGATGGAGCCGCCGTCGGTATCCACCAGGCGGAAGTCGTCGATCCGGAGCCCGTACGCGGCCAGCAGCGCCCTGAACGAGCGGATGGAAAAGTAATTCACGTGCGGGTAACTGATGTTGTCGATCCGGCGCCGCTCGATGACGGTCTTCAGGTACGGGAACTCCGCGATGAGGACGCCCGCGTCGTCGATGAGGCCCGACAGGTCGGCCATGAACTCGCGCAGGTCGAAGATGTGCTCCAGCACGTGGCGGATGACGACGGCGTCCACCCGGCCGACCTCCGATTCCTCCATCGCACGCCGCAAGAAGAACGTGTTGATGACGGGAATGTCCCGCTCGCGCCACGCCGCCGCAAAGGACGTGGACGGCTCGAACCCCACGACCCGGCACCCCGATTGCCTCCGGAACTCCGCCAGCATCGCCCCGTCGTTGCAGCCGATCTCCAGCACACGGCTGTCCGCGCCCAGGCCGTGCCGCTGGACGGCCTTCTGGACAAACGTCCGCACGTAATCCAGGTTGGCCGCCGTGAGGGAATACGTGGACACCTGCTTCCTGTAAAGGGCGTCCATCAGGTCGTTGGCTTCGGGCACCTGGACGTACCGGGCGAAACTGCACGCGGGGCAGACCATCATGGTCAGGTCGAACACGGGCTGCGCAAGACTCTCCGCGGCCGTTTCGACGACGTAACCCGCCACGGGGGTCCTGCCGAAGAAGATGGTTTCCACATCGGACCCGCACACCAGGCAATCCATGGCGTCTCCTCATGTCTGGGCCGGTCATCGGGGGCCAAGGCCCGGCCCGTGAGCCGCCGGGCGGATGCGCGTCAAGGCGACATCGCCCGATACGCCTCGACGACCGCGGCCAGGCCCCGACCCAGGGTGATTTCCGGCTGCCAGCCGAGCACCTGCCGGGCCAGGCGGATGCTGCCGGCCATGTCGCCTGTCACCGGTTCGCCCCCGGCCCGTCGGAAGCGGGGCTCAACCCCCAGCCGCCGGGCGATGAGTTCCGCCAGGCGCCGCACGGTCACCGTCTGTCGGCCGCCGATATTGAGGGTGTGCCGGCCCCGGATGCGCGTGGCCGCCATCACGGCCCGGATTACGTCATCCACGTGCACGGGATTGAGGCGCGGCCGGTCGCCGTCGTGCACGTCGACGGGCTCTCCGCGGGCGATGCGACGCACCAGGTTGGGGATGAATCGCCCGCGCTGCCCCGGTCCGTACGGGAAGAACAGTCGAAGGATGACCGTGTCGAACTCGCCCGCGTGCGCCTCCACGAGCCGTTCGGCGGCGTACTTGCTCATGGCGTAGTCGTTGTGCGGTCTGGCCGCGTGGCTCTCCCGCAGCCGGCCCGCGCGGTAACCGTAGACGCCGCCGGTCGACACGAAGACCACGCGGCGCGCTCCCGCCCCGCGGGCGTAATCGAGCAGCCGGGCCGTACCGAGCACGTTGGCGCGGAAGAGTTCGACGGGATCGGGCGCGTCGATCACGGCAGCCAGGTGAATGACGGTTTCCACGCGCCGCGGCAAAGCGGCGAACGCCGCCGGGTCGGCAAGGTCGGCCTGAATGCGCCGGCATCGTTTCCGCCCGGGGCCTTCCGCGACCGGCCGCACGTCCACCACCGCCAGGTCCCTGCGCGTCGTTTCGAGAAGGCGGCGGCACACCGCTCCGCCGACATAGCCGGCGGCGCCGGTGACCAGAAAGCCCACCGTCTTGTGTTTCCGGCTCGCCATTGCCGTGTTGCTCCGCGGCCGGGCGTGCGCGGCCCTGGCCGCATGCTGTGTACGTTTCTCAACCCGGCCGCCGCCCGTCGTAAGGCGGCGGGCCAGTATAGGGCCCCCCCGCCACAGGCGACAAGCCAAAACGATTCGTCTGCCACCCGGCTGCGCCGGGAGGTCCGGAGTTCATGTGCAGGCCACTCCCCCAGGACTTCGGGCCGCGCGGCATGCCCCCAAGAAAAGCGCGGCGGGTACGGAGACCCGCCGCGCGAATGCCTTCCATGTTCTGCCCGAACCTGCTACTCCTCTTCCGGCGGCAGGTCGAGTTTGTCCTTCGGCATCTTCTTCAGCGAGAAGAACCAGTCCACCGCACGCACGTCCTTGTCGGGCCTGGTCATCCGCTGCTCGGCCGTGCCGCAGGACCCCGGCGGCGGGACGATGACCTCGTCGCCCGGCTGCCAGTTGGCCGGCGTGGCCACGTTGTGCTTGTCGGTCGTCTGGAGGGCGATGAGCAACCGAAGGATCTCGTGCACGTTCCGGCCGTTCGAAAGCGGGTAATACAGGATGGCCCGCACCTTCGCCTCGGGATCGATGATGAAGACCGCGCGGACGGCGTGCGTGTCGTCCTCGGCGGGCTGGACCATGCCGAACTTCTTCGCCACGTCCATCTTCAGGTCGGCGATGACCGGGAACGTCACGTTGACGTGCTTCATGCCGTTGAACTCGATGGCCTCCCGGATGCGCCGCAGCCAGGCGATGTGGCTGTAGTTGGAATCGATGGACAGGCCGATGAGTTTGCAGTTCAGGGCCTCGAACTTCGGCAGCATGGTGGCGAACGTCATGAACTCGGTCGTGCAGACGGGCGTGAAGTCGGCCGGGTGGCTGAACAGGATGACCCACTTGCCCCTGTAATCCTGCGGGAACTTCATGGGGCCCTGCGTGGTCGTGGCCTCGAACGCCGGGGCCTTCTCGCCGATGAGCGGCATCGTGGGCCGCTCCTGCACCCCGGCCTGGACCCGGATCTCGGGCACTCTGACGACCTTCGGCATCTCGGCCGAGTCCGTCTGGGCCATCAGGATCTTCAGTTGCGGCCCGGCGGCGGGCGTGCGGCCATCGTCAGCCCGGCCCTCGGACGCAGCGGCGCACGAGTTGACGAGCAGCGCCGACAACAGCCCCAGCACGGCGAACGTCCGGATACGCGTCATGATACGTCCTCCCTTCCCGGATGATGAGGTCCCGCCCACCTCCAGGCCTATCAGCGTAGGCGCCGAGGGACCTGAAAATCAACCCGTGCAGAAAAAACACCGGCCGCCCCATGCGGCCGGCGGGGTTTTTACCTTATAATGCCTGCGCGACGCCGGCAGGGCGGCGTGGAAGAGCATCGACCGTCGTTCCCGGCCGTCCGCCCGCGGCAAGCAGTGGACACACGGGCCGTCCGTGCGTACACTCTTCTGGACCGATGCCTGCACGCCGACCACACCCGAACGGGCCGAGCGCTCGTGCCCACGCGTCCATGGAGGAAGCCATGCCCCAGTCTGTCCGCCTTTCGTTCCGCCGTCAGCCCTCCCGCCCGTCCTGCCGCCGATGGATGGCCCTCGCGCCGGCCCTGCTTGCGCTGCTGACCGCAGTGACCGCAGCGGCCGGAGCCACCGCCGGGGCGGCCCGGCAGGTTCTCGACACCGCCGGCGTACCGGGCGGCCTGGTGGTCCACCTCGGCTGCGGCGACGGCACGCTGACCGCCGCCCTTCGGGCAAGCGACGCCTACGTCGTCCACGGTCTGGACGCCGACGCGGCCAACGTGGCCAAGGCCCGCGAGTCCATCGCGTCCCAGGGCCTGGCGGGCAAGGTGCAGGTCGACCGGCTGGCCGGCCCCCGCCTGCCGTACGTCGATAACCTCGTCAACCTCCTGGTGGCCGACGACCTCGGCGGCGTCCCGATGGCCGAGGTCATGCGCGTCCTGGCGCCCGGCGGCGTGGCCTGCGTGAAGAACGGCGGCACATACGCCCGGACCGTCAAGCCCCGGCCCAAGACCATCGACGAGTGGACGCACTACCTGCACGGCCCGGACAACAACGCCGTCGCCCACGACACCGTGGTCGGCCCGCCCCGTCACGTGCAGTGGGTGGGCGGACCGATGTGGACCCGCAATCATCACAAACTCAACAGTGTCAGCAGCGTCGTGACGGCCAAGGGCCGGCTCTTCTTCATCCTCGACGAAGCCACCGCCGCCAATATGCAGGTGCCCGGCAAATGGTCGCTCATCGCCCGCGACGCCTTCAGCGGCGTCACCCTGTGGAAGAAGCCGATGGCTTCCTGGGCGTGGCACCTGGGACGCTTCCGGTCCGGCCCGGCCCAGGTCACCCGGCTGCTCGTGACCGATGGCGACCGCGTCTACGCCCCGCTCGCCCTCAGCGGGCCCGTCTCGGCCATGGACGCCGTCACCGGCAGGACCCTGCGGACGTTCGACGCCACGGAGGGTGCCGAGGAGATCATCCTCATCGGCCGGACACTCCTGGTCGTCGTGGGCAACCCTGTGGCCGAGCAGGCCGTCGGCACCCCCGTCTTCAAGGACACGTTCCGGCATCCCAACCGCAAGACCGTCGTGGCAGTCGACGCCGACACCGGCCGGACGCTCTGGAACTGGTCCGACCCGAAGGGCGACCTGATGCCCGAGACGCTGGCGGCCGCCGGCAACCGCGCGTTCGTCCAGGTGAACGAATCCGTGACGTGCCTGGACCTCGAGTCCGGCCGGAAACTCTGGACCGCCGGCCCGGGCGGCAAAGGGCGGGGCAAGAAACTCTCCTTCGGCACGAACGTGCTGGTGGTCTCCGACGGCGTGGTCCTGGCGAAACTGGCGGGCGACCTCACCGCCTTCTCGGCCGACAACGGCCGCCAGTTGTGGAAATGCAAGGCCGGCGGCGGCTTCCACGCCCCGCTCGACGTGTTCGTCATCGACGGCAAGGTCTGGCCCGGCGACCATCCCCGGGATTCGGTGGCCCCGCCGCCCGTCGGCGACTTCTGCCGGAGCCTGGACCTGCGAACCGGGCGCGAAGGCGACGCCAACCACATCGAGGTCGACCTCCAGACCGCCGGCCACCATCACCGGTGTTACCGCGAGAAGGCCACCGACCGCTTCATCATCACCGGCAAGCGCGGTATCGAAATGATGAACCTGAACGGCGCCGACCACTCGCGCAACAACTGGGTCCGCGGCACGTGCCAGTACGGCATCATGCCGGCGAACGGGCTCATCTATGCCCCGCCGAACTCGTGCGGGTGCTACATGGAATCGCTGCTGCACGGCTTCTACGCGCTGGCGGCCGAGCAGACCGCCGTCGACGACCCCGCCCGCAAGGTCGCGGACGCCGACCGGCTGGAGAAGGGTCCGGCGTACGGCCAAGTCGGAAACGGGAAACCGGGAATCGGAAACATGGGCGACTGGCCCGCGCTGCGCCACGACGCGCTCCGGTCCGGCGTGGCCGGCACGGCGCTGCCGACCCAACTGAAGAGCGCCTGGCAGGCCGACCTCGGCTCCGCGCTGACACAGCCCGTCATCGCGGACGGCAAGGTCCTGGTGGCCGAGACCGACGCCGGGGCCGTCGTCGCCCTCGACGCCGCCACCGGCCGGACCGTGTGGCGGCACGGGGCGGGCGGCCGGGTCGACTCGCCCCCGACCGTGTACGGCGACCTGGTGCTCTTCGGCAGCGCCGACGGCCGGGTCACATGCCTCCGCCTGTCGGACGGGGCCCTGGCGTGGCGGTTCCTGGCCGCCCGCGCCGACGTGCGGACGGTCGCCCGCGAACAGGTGGAATCGCTCTGGCCGGTCCACGGCAGCGTGCTCGTGCTCGGCGGCCTGGCGTACTGCTCGGCCGGCCGCAGCACATGGCTGGATGACGGCATCGACCTGTACGCCCTGGAGCCCGCCACCGGCCGCGTCGTCCACAAGACGCACTTCACGTCGGAGCACCCCAAGTTCGGCGAGGGCAACCGGCAGGCGTCCAACAAGAAGTACATCAAGCGGATCGACCAGAACACCACCGACTACAAGACCTTCCTCCAGCCGGACAAGAGCGATTCGTTCTCCATGGCGGGCGGCGCCCTCTCCGACGTCCTCGTCAGCGACGGCTCCGACGTCTTCCTGCACCAGGTGCGGTTCAGCCGGCAACTGGCCAGGCAGGACGAAATGGCCCCGCACCTGTTTTCCACCTCGAGCCTGCTGGACGATACCGAGAACCACCGGTCGCACTGGGTGCTGGGCACGGGCGACTTCAGCCGCATCTCCGTGGCCTACTCGTGGATCGTCAACCGCCCGGGCCGAAAGGGAACCGCCATCGCCGTCCCCACCGGTGTCGTGATGGTCTTCGACAAAGACACCGTGTGGGGCGCCCAGCGCCAGGGCGACGCCAACGGCAAGTATCGCCTGTTCCGCGCGCCGAACACGCCTTTCGGCCAAGACGAGAAGGGCCTGCCCGACTTCCGCGAGCCGCCCAAGGGGAGGAAGGGCGACATGCGCAACTACGCCTGGCAGAACGACCTGCCCGTCCGCCCCCGCGCCATGCTCAAGGCCGGCGACCACCTGTACCTGGGCGTCATGCCGGTCGCGGTGCCGGCCGACGATCCGCACGCCGCTTACGAGGGCCGCCTGGGAGGCCAACTCTGGGTCATGGCCGCCAAGGACGGCGCCAAAGTGGCCGAGGTCAACCTGCCTCGACCCGTCGTCTGGGACGGCCTGGCCGCCGCCGGTGGACGCCTGTACCTGGCCACGACCGACGGCAAACTCATCTGCATGGGCGAGTAATCAGCCTGAAGGAGTCTTCCATGCCGTTACGAGGCTGGACCTGCGCGCCCGTCATCCTGTTCCTGGCCGCCGCACTCATCGCTGCGTCAACCGGCATCTCCGCAGGGGCCTCCGCCGCGGCACCGCCGACCGACGCGGCCCAGGAGATCCTGACCCAGGCGGATGTCGGCGGCGGCCTGGTGGTCCACCTGGGCTGCGGCGACGGCACGCTGACGGCCGCCCTCCGGGCAAGCGACGCGTACCTCGTCCACGGTCTGGACCGCGACGGGGCCAACGTGGTCCGTGCCCGCGCATTTCTGCGCGACCGGGGCCTGGTCGGGCCCGTGTCGGTGGACATCCTGACGGGCGACCGCCTCCCGTACGTCGACAACCTCGCGAACCTCCTCGTGGCCGAGGACCTGGGCACCGTGCCGATGGACGAGGTGATACGCGTCCTGGCGCCGGGCGGCGCGGCGATGGTCCGCGGTGACGGCGGCGCGTGGACCAAGACCGCCAAGCCCCGGCCGGCCGACATCGACGTGTGGACCCACTATCTTCACGACGCCACCAACAACGCCGTCTCCCGCGACACCGTCGTCGCCCCGGCCCGGCACCTGCAATGGGTGGGCAGCCCGGCATGGGCCCGGCATCACGACAGCGTGTCGAGTTTCACGGCCATGGTGTCGGCGGGCGGGCGAATATTCTACATCTTCGACGAAGGGCCCACCTCCCTCATCCAACTGCCGCCCCGGTGGTCGCTTGTGGCCCGCGACGCCTTCAACGGCACGGTGCTGTGGAAGCGGCCCGTGCCGACGTGGCTGACGCAGATCTGGTCCCTGAAGAGCGGCCCCGCCCAACTGCCCCGCCGCCTGGTGGCCGTGGGAGACACCGTGTACGTCGCCCTGGGGCTCGACGCGCCGCTTTCGGCCCTCGATGCCGCCACCGGCAAGACCCTCCGCACCTATCCCGACACGAAGGCGACCGAGGAGGTCCTGTACGCCGACGGCACACTTCTTGTGCTCGTGAACCCGGCCGCCCCGGCCTTGCCGTGGTCCACACGCAAGCGGTACGTCGGGGCGGCGGCCATCCGCGGCGAGTCCGAGCAGTGGGCCTGGGACGCCTCGCCGCGGTCGCTCGTCGCCGCCGACGCCGACACCGGCCGCGTCCTCTGGAAGAAGACCACGCCGGTGGTCCCGCTGACGCTGACGGCCGACGCCCGCCGCGTGCTGTACCATAATGGGAAGTCCATCGTGTGCCTGGATCGCGCCAGCGGCCGGCCGATCTGGACTTCCAAACCGCTGGCCCGGGCCAACCCCTTGCGGTGCTGGTTCGGACCGACGCTCCTGGTTCACGGCGACACGGTCCTCTTCGCCGGTGGCGAGAAGATGGTTCGGCACCAAGGCGGGAAGGACACAATGACCGCCCTCGATGCCGCCACCGGCGAGGTGCTCTGGACCGCGCCGCATCCGCCCTCCGGTTACGATTCGCCCGAGGATCTGTTCGTCATCGATAACCTGGTCTGGACCGCTCCGATGACCAACCGCCGCGACTCGGGCCTCTTCACGGGCCGCGACCTGCGGACCGGCAAGGTCGCCCGCTCGTTCCCCGAGGACGACGGCCGGCACATGCCGCACCACCGGTGCCACCGCGCCCGCGCCACCGTCCGGTACATCCTGGCGTCGCGGACGGGCATCGAATACGTCGACCCGGTGGCGGGGCACTGGGACCGCAACGACTGGGTCCGCGGGGCATGCCTGTACGGCATCATGCCGGCGAACGGGCTCACGTACGCCCCGCACCACAGTTGCGCGTGTTACATCCTGGCGAAACTGAACGGCTTCAACGCGCTGGCGCCCGCCTCGCCCTCGCGAGCCGTGCCGAAGCACGTGCCCGACGAGGACCGCCTCCAGAAAGGCCCGGCATACGATCAGCCAACCCGAAATCCGACATCCGACATGCGAGATGGCGCCTCCTGGCCCACGTTCCGGTGCGACGCGGCCCGCACCGGCCGGTCTCCAGCCGCCGTCCCGGCCGACCTGAAGCCCGCGTGGACGCAGAAGGTCGGCGCTCGCCTGAGCGCCCCGACCGTGGCCGACGGCCGGCTGTTCGTGGCCGACATCGACGCCCACGCCGTCTGCGCCCTCGACGCCGCCACCGGCCGGCCGCTGTGGTCGTACACGGCGGGCGGACGGGTCGATTCGCCGCCCACGCTCTGGCGCGGGCGGGTCCTGTTCGGCTCGGCCGACGGCTGGGTGTACTGCCTCCGTGCCGCCGACGGCGCCTTGGCCTGGCGGTTCCGCGCGGCTCCCGTCGAACGCCGCATGACGGCCTGGGAACAGGTCGAGAGCGTCTGGCCGGTCCACGGCAGCGTGCTCGTGCTCGAAGAAGGGACGGGCGAGGCGGCCCGCGGCATCGTGTACGCCGCGGCCGGCCGGTCGATGTTTGTCGACGGCGGCCTTCGGCTGGTGCGGCTCGACGCTGAAACGGGCCGTAAGATCGGCGAAACCGTCATGGACGACCGGAACCCGCAGACGGGCAAGCCGCTCGACGCAGGCGTCGTCTGGCCGGACCTGCCCGTAGCCCTGCCCGACGTCCTGTCGTACGACGGAAAATACATTTACATGCGATCGCAGAAGTTCGACCCGGACGGGCGGCGCATCGACGTAGCCCCGCCGGACGATTTCAGGAAGCAGTCCGGCGACGGCGCCCACCTGTTCTGCCCGACGGGCTTTCTGGACGATTCCTGGTGGCACCGGACGTACTGGCTGTGGGGCAAGAACCCCGGCTCGGCCGCCGGACGATGGTACGCCGCCGCCTTCGTCACCCCCGCCGGCCGCATCATGGTCGCCGACGACGACCGCGTCTACGCCTTCGGCCGAAAGCCCCGCCACTTTCCGCACACGCACACGCTGGAGTACCACCTTTTCGCGGCGAAGAAGAAACCCGCGGTCGTCTCTACCGGCAAGGCCCCGAAGAAATGGCTGCCCAACCCCAGCCATCCGCGGTTCGACTGGACCGTCGAGAGCCCGCCACTGCTCGGCCGGGGGCTCGTGATGGCCGGCGACCGCCTCTTTGTCGCCGGGCCGCCCGACCTCGTCGACACCGAAACCACGTTCAAAGAGTGGACCGCTCCTGCAAGCCAGTCGGCCCTTGCGGACCAGGCCGCGGCGCTCGAGGGCGCCAAAGGCGGCCTGCTGTGGGTCGTCTCGGCGTCGGACGGCACGCGGCAGGCCGAGTACCGGCTCGAGGCACCGCCCGTCTTCTGCGGCCTCGCGACGGCGGGAGGCCGGCTGTACATGGCGACGACCGCCGGGACGGTCCTCTGCTTCGGGCCGAAGTAGGGGCCCCCCTGCCAAGCCAAACACCCACAAACATGTCAGGCACCTTCCCAAACGACCGGAAACGTGCCAGAGAGCGGCCGACGGAAGGTCCGATAACACGCTAAGGCAGCCCATTCGCGCCTTTCCCATCCCACCTCCCCTGCCCAAATTACCGAAAAATCTGTCGCCGGCCAACGTGTTGCGCCGATAACTGCCTGGGGAATACGTAGGGGGCGTTCCCTGACGCCGATCGGGCCCCGCCCGCGGACGGGTGGGCGCCTTGACGGTACGGGGACCACACCCCCATGGCAGGGGGGTCCGATGACGCACGAATCGGCTTCCGCACCGGGCATCTGGCAGCGCCTGCGCACGGTGCTTCGCAACGACCTGTACCTGACGTCGATCGGGTTCGGGTTCACGGCCATCCTCTTGGCGGCGATGGCCGCGGCCGCGTGGTGGGCCGGCCGCACGCAGGACGAGGCCATCGCGAAGGCCCGGGCCGACTGGGTCGGGACCGTGGGCCGGAGCCTGGCGCGCAGTGCCGAGACGATGCTGGCCGACGGCCGGCTTACGTCGGTCCGCCGGCTGGTCGTCGAGACGGCCCGCGACGCCGACCTGGCCCGCTGCCGGATCGTCCTTCCCGACGGCCAGACGGTCGCCGACGCCACCCCGCAGCAGATCACGGTGGCCAGCCTGCCCGAGACGTGGGCAGGCACACCCGCCGCTTCGCCCCCCACGGAGGGTGGGCTGTCCCAGTCCTTCCCGCTTGCCGTTGGCGACCGCGGGCAGGCCCTGCTCCAGGTGGCGGGCAAACCCGATCCCCTGGGTGACGTGTACTGGCAGACGCGGGCGGGCATCGGGGCGGTCTGCGTCGTCGCCCTTCTGACACTGATGCTGATGCACCGGCGGTTCCGGTCGGCGTTCCGCGGCATCTGGGCGGTCCGGCAGGGTCTGGCGGCCTACCACGACGGCCAGCAGACGCCGGGCGCGCTGAAGGTCAACCCCGATTGGGGCCCCGAGGCCCAAGCCTGGAACGACCTGCTGGACCGGACGGAGAAGGCGCAGCGGCAGGCAGCCCTGGCGCAGACGCAGGAGTCGCTCCAGATTCACAGCCGGTCGTCCAGCCAACTCTCGGCCGCATGCGACGCCCTGTCGCAGGGTCTCATCCTGGTCGACGCCAACATGCAGGCCACCTACGCCAATGGGGCGGCGTCGGTGCTCCTGCGGACCCGCAACGACGCCATCGAGGGGGCCGAGGTCAGCACCTTCATCCAGGAAGAACACGTCGTGACGGCCGTGCGCGAGGCCACGGAACGCCCCATGCAGCGGCGCCAGATTTTCGAGATCGAGCGGTGCGACGAGACGGGCCACACCGTCCAGTTGCGGTTCATCGTGCGGCCGGTGCGGCGGGAGGATTCCGCCTCGGTCATGATCGTCATCGAAGACATCACGCAGCAGCGGGTGGCCGAGAACGCCCGCAACGCCTTCGTCGCCCAGGCCACCCACGAACTGCGGACACCGCTGACGAACATCCGCCTGTACGCCGAGATGGGCCTGGACGAAGGCCAGGGCGACCCCGCCATGCAGGCCAACTGCCTGAGCGTCATCAACCAGGAGGTCAGCCGCCTGGACCGCATCGTCGGCGATATCCTGTCGGTCTCCGAGATCGAGGCCGGGTCGCTCCGGCTGAACCTGGACGACGTGCGGCTGTCGGACCTGTTCGAGGCATTGCAGGTAGACTACGCCGCCCAAGCCCGCGAGAAGCACGTCGCCCTGGAA
>Ga0180434_10003274_pt1 | contig 20779 bp, 16 predicted proteins | sample SS_ome_7_FD_132453 | JGI IMG/M metagenome (GOLD analysis project Ga0180434, IMG submission 132453) | Hypersaline lake sediment archaeal communities from the Salton Sea, California, USA - SS_1_D_2 metaG | ecosystem: Environmental > Aquatic > Non-marine Saline and Alkaline > Hypersaline >...
AGGTCTCGCTTTCGGCCTGCTCTATCATGCAGACCGGCTGGTCGATTCCCGGGCCGTAGATGTATTTGCGCAGCAGGTTGTTATTGCCGTCGTATTCGGCGATAACGTGGGGGCCGTCATATAAGTAGCGCGTGCTGTATCCGTCGACCTTCTTTTCACTGCGCCGGCCGTAAACATCGTGTTTGTAGTTAATCTCCTGCCATTGGGAAGGATCCTGCTGCGGCGAAGCCCCCGACTATAGATTTGTTTAGTGTACAATACCTGCGTGTGCAGCTACAAAACAAGCTGCACACCCTACGAGGCTATAACACAGTAGCGTAGGGTGTGCAACTTGTTGCACACGCGGATTCAATCGGACATTTGCATCTTGACATAGTCCGCGTGGGCAAAAACGAATTTTGCCCACCCTACATTGGCTGGCGCTGGCTGGGAAGAAAAAACAGTGCGGGAAGATTACCCCGGCCCTTCAGGCCTTGCAATGACTATGTGAGAGATGCGAATTACCTGTTTTGCATCAATTTTATGAAGTAATCGAAGAGGTATTGTGAATCGTGTGGGCCGGGGGATGCTTCGGGGTGGTACTGGACGCTGAAGGCGGGTTTGTCTTTGCAGCGGAGGCCTTCGTTCGTGTTGTCGTTGAGGTTCAGGTGCGTCAGCTCGACTTCTTTTTCTTTGAGCGAGTCGGTGTCCACGCAGAAGCCGTGGTTCTGGCTGGTGATTTCAATCTTTCCCGTCCTGAGATTCTTGACGGGGTGGTTGGCGCCGCGATGGCCGAACTTGAGCTTATATGTTTTAGCCCCGAGCGCCAGAGCGAGAATCTGGTGGCCGAGGCATATGCCGAAGATGGGGACCTTGCCGAGCAGTTTGCGGACCGTTTCGATTGCATAATCCACCGGCGCCGGGTCGCCGGGGCCGTTACTTAAAAAAACGCCGTCCGGCCTGCGGGCGATGACCTGCTTTGCCGTTGTTTTCGCCGGCATGACGTGGACATCGCAGCCGTGCGAGCGGAGCAGGCGAAGGATGTTCTGCTTGATACCGAAATCGAAGGCGACGACCTTGTATTTCTTTTCCGGCAGGCATTCGGTGTCGTTCAGGACATCGACGACGCCGTGCTCCCAGCGGTAAGGCTTTTCAGATGTAACGTCTTTAACGATGTCCCTTCCCACCAGGCCGGGGTACTTGTCGAGCGTCTTTCTCATATTTGTTGTGCTGAATTCCGTCGATGAGATAATGCCCCTCATGGCTCCTTTGGTGCGTATGTGCCTGACGAGGGCTCGCGTGTCGATACCTTCGAGGCCGACGACGTTGTTGGCTTTGAGGTAGTCACTCAGAGAATCGTCGTTTCTGAAGTTGCTGGGGTAATTGCAGTTTTCCTTGACGATAAAGCCTGCGGCGAAGATTTTTTTCGATTCCCAGTCGGCCTTGTTCGTGCCGTAGTTGCCGATAAGGGGGTACGTCATAGTGATTATCTGCTCGTTGTAGGAAGGGTCGGTGAGTATTTCCTGGTAGCCGGACATTGACGTATTGAAGACGACTTCGCCGCACCTGGCGCCGGTGGCGCCGAAGGAGGTGCCTTCAAAAACTGTGCCGTCTTCCAATAACAAAATAGCTTTCACCTGCCGGGTTCCTTTCGGAAGAAGATTTTCTAAAATAATATATGCCTAACTTCAATTTTTCAAAAAACTACTTACTTATAGTACAGTTGAATCGGTTTAACGTCTATTTTCCTTTGTTTCATGGCCTCGACAGCCTTTGCCACCGCGATGGCGCCCCTTATTGTCGTGACGTAGGGCACCTGCCTGTCGAGGGCGGTCCTTCTAATTGAAAATGAATTCAAGATTGATTGTTTACCGAGCGTCGTATTTATAATCAGGTCGATTTCATCGTTGATGATGGAATCCACGATGTTCGGCCTGCCCTCGGTCATCTTCAATGCGAACTGAGATGGGATATTGTTATTTATCATTGCGATGCACGTGCCCTTTGTCGCTATAATCTTAAAGCCCATTTCGTGCATTTTGCGGGCGATTTCGACGGCCCTTGGCTTGTCGCTGTCCCTGACGCTGAACAAAACGTTGCCGGAAGTAGGAAGGAAATTGCCTGCGGCCATCTGGGACTTTGCAAACGCGATGCCGAAATCGTCTGAGATTCCCATGACCTCGCCTGTCGAGAGCATCTCGGGACCTAAAAGCGTGTCTATGCCGGGGAACTTTAAAAATGGAAAGACCGCTTCTTTGACGGAGAAATGGTTGCGCTGCAGTTGTTTTGTGAAACCGAGCTCGTCGAGCGTCATTCCGGTCATGACTTTCGCCGCGAGCTTTGCCAGGGGTACTCCGATAGCTTTGCTCACGAAGGGAATCGTCCGGGACGCTCGCGGATTGACTTCCAGGATATAGACCCGGCCTTCTTTGACAGCGAACTGGATGTTGATCAGGCCCCTGACTTTAAGTTCCAGAGCGAGCAGTTTTGCCTGTCTGGTAATCTCGGCCAAGACCTTTTCGCTGATCGAGACCGGAGGCAGGCAGCACGCGCTGTCGCCGGAATGAACGCCGGCCTCCTCGATGTGCTCCATGATACCGCCGATGACGACTTTGCTGCCGTCGCTTATGGCGTCGACATCCAGCTCTGTCGCGTCGTCGAGAAATTTATCGATCAGTACGGGATGTTTGCCCGAGACTTCGAATGCCTCTTCCACGCTGTCTTTCAGTTGATTCTGGTCGTAAACAATCTGCATGGCACGGCCGCCGAGAACGAACGAAGGCCGGATAAGCAGGGGGTAGCCGAGCTCGTTCGCGATTTTGAGGGTCTGGGCGTAAGTTGTCGCCGTGCCGCTGTAAGGCTGGTGGAGCTTTAGCTTATCGACGAGCCTGTTGAAGCGCTTTCGGTCTTCGGCGCGGTCGATGCTGTCCGGCGAGGTGCCGATGATTTTTACGCCGGCCTTTTCCAGTGGAACCGCGAGTTTGAGCGGCGTCTGCCCGCCGAACTGCACGATGACGCCGTCCGGATTCTCCTTCTCCACGATGGACATAACGTCCTCGAACGTAAGCGGCTCGAAGTACAGCCGGTCCGAGGTGTCGTAATCGGTGCTCACTGTCTCGGGGTTGCAATTCACCATGATCGATTCTATGCCGATTTCTCTCAGCGCGAACGCGGCGTGAACGCAGCAGTAGTCGAACTCGATTCCCTGGCCGATGCGGTTGGGCCCGCCGCCGAGAATCATGACCTTTCTCCGTCCGGTGGGATTGGCCTCGCACTCGGTCTCGAAGGTCGAGTATAGGTATGGAGTCGTCGCTTCGAATTCGGCGCCGCAGGTATCGACGGTTTTATAGACCGCGTCGAGATGTAGGGCATGCCGGCGTTTCCGCACTTCCAGCTCTTTGACATCGAGCAGAGAGGCGAGGTACTTGTCGCTGAAACCGTACTCTTTCGCTTTTTTCAGGACGGCAGTCCCGAGGCTCATCACGCCGGGTCGGTTGCGTGTGGCTTGAGACTGCTTGATTTTCTGTTCGTGGTCGACGATGTCCTTTATATTGTTGATGAACCAGCGGTCGATTTTCGTCAGGGCGAAGATTTCCTCGACGGATAGTTTCCGCCGCAGCGCTTCGGCGACGAACCAAAGTTTATCCCAGCAGCTCGTTCGCAGCTTTCTCTTCAGTTCCGGCGTCGAAAGCTCGCTGTTGATGTGCCGGTTATCGAGCGAGTAGCGGTCGATTTCCAGCGAGCGAATCGCCTTCTGCAGCGATTCCTTGAACGTCCTGCCGATGGCCATCGCCTCGCCGACCGATTTCATCTGCACCGTCAGCTCCGGGTTGGTCTTCGGGAACTTCTCGAACGTGAATCTCGGCCACTTGACCGTACAATAATCGAGGGTCGGCTCAAAGCAGGCCGGGGTTTTTTTCGTGATGTCGTTGGGGATTTCGTCGAGGGTGTAGCCCACGGCCAGCAGCGAGGCGATTTTGGCGATAGGAAAACCGGTAGCCTTGGACGCCAGCGCCGAGCTTCGCGAGACCCTCGGATTCATCTCGATAACGTAAAGCTTGCCGTTGTCGGGATTGACCGCGAACTGGATATTCGAGCCGCCTGTCTCAACGCCGATCGCCCGAATTATCTTCAGCGAAGCATCCCGCATTATCTGGTATTCTTTATCCGTAAGCGTCTGAGCCGGAGCCACCGTGATACTGTCGCCGGTATGAATCCCCATCGGGTCGAGGTTCTCGATACTGCACACTATCACCACATTATCCTTTTTGTCCCGCATCACCTCCAGCTCGTATTCCTTCCACCCGGCGACGGATTCCTCGACGAGCACCTGGCTCTTCGGGCTCAGGCTCAGGCCCCAGTGGATATATTCGGCATATTCCTCAGCGTTATAAGCGACGTTTCCGCCGGTCCCGCCCAGGGTATAGCTCGGCCGAATAATCGCCGGATAGCCCACGTGGTCGATGATTTTCTTCGCCTGGTCCCATGTATGGGCGTATCCGCTCTTCGGCACTTCGAGCCCGCACTTAGCGATTATCTTCTTGAACCGGTCCCTCTCCTCGGCCTTCTTGATGGTCCGCAGGTTCGCGCCCAGCATGCGGACCTTATACTTCTTCAAAACGCCGCTCTCGGCCAGCGCCACGGCGGTATTTAAGCCCGTCTGCCCGCCGAGCGTCGGCAGCAGGCTATCGGGCTTTTCTTTGGCGATTATCTTAGCGACTATCTCCGGCGTAATCGGCTCGATATACGTCCTGTCGGCCAGCTCCGGGTCGGTCATAATCGTGGCCGGGTTGCTGTTTATCAGGACGACTTTGAAACCTTCCTTACGCAGAACCTTGCACGCCTGGGCGCCGGAATAGTCGAATTCGCAGGCCTGGCCGATGACTATCGGCCCCGAGCCTATTATCAGTATCTTATGTATATCCTTACGCTTCGGCATTATTTTGAAATTGACTAATGACGAATGACTATTGACTATTTGCGCCCTCGGCGCCGGCTCAAGTTGCGAAAATGCCGTTCAATTTTCAATATTTAATAGTCAATACTGTCCCGTTATCCTGTCAGAACATTTACCTGACTTATCCGTATATTCCCGCACCAAATCCCCACTTACCGACTCGGTGCTCATTGGAATCCTGCACACTATACCGTCTAACGCCGAAACCTGCAAGAGCTTTTTCTCAATCCCAGACACCTTTTCGAATAATGCCTATGCTGAGTCAGGTTGAAGTGCCGAGGAATCTACATAGATTTTATTTACCACGAGGAATGGCCGGTAAGCAGGGAATCTTCTGAACGAAGCAATCATTACTGTTCGACGCGATCTGTTGTGCTCTCGAGCGAACGCTAAGAAACCAACTAAGAAAAAGGATATAAGATATTTCCTGTGCTGAATTAGGCATAATCCCAAATGAAACAGCGAGTGCATTCGGGTATAGATGGATATAAGAATAAGATATGGAAAGGTTGTTTAATGTTAGGTTTGAAAATCTGCGATAAATGCGGCAACCGGCACGGGCGCGGGCGGCGCTGTATCGATATTTATCAACAGGTAGGTCAGACTAAAGGTCCGCCGGTAGTGGGGAAGGTCTTGCTTGCATTCGTACTGCCTTTGTTAGTGTTTATAGTCAGCCTGGTTCTGGCGAGCTACTTTTTATCTAATTTTGTGGCTGGCGATAAGAGAAACGCCTTATCTTCATTTCTGGCAGCACTCGCAGTGACGGTGGTTTTTGTACAGCTCATCAGGGTATTTACCAGAAAACCGATAACTACAGAAGATGATGTGAACAATTAAATATTAACATTTTTTTTGAAAGGAGACTCGAAATGAAAAAGTCAATCATTCTATTAACAGTTATCGCATTAGCGGCAACCGGCTCCTACGTGGCATTTGCTCAGCGGCAAATGGGCGGCATGCAAGGACAAGGTATGATGGGCGGCGGAATGCAGGGGCGCGGTATGATGATGAATCCAATGGGTCCAATGATGGGCGGCAGTTCCATAGTGGCGGCCCAGGACGGCGGAGTTATCGTACTGATGGGCAACCAACTGCTGAAATACGACAAGAACCTGAATCTTGCCAAGAAAGCTGAGATAGATTTCGACTGGGAAAAATGGCAAACAACGATGATGAAGCATCGCAATATGATGATGGGCGGGCAATCGAGTTCTAATTAAGGACGGTTCCACTCCAGTATTGCCTCTATCTAAAGAAAGGGTTGATATGAAGATCAAGAAAACCTGGTTCCTCGTGGTTATCACAATGTGGCCGGCATTTGTATTTGCCCAGGATAATCACATGGACGGCGGCCGGACGAATGATGGTTACATGGGTAATTACGGACACATGATGGATTTCTGGCACGGAGGTATTTTTATGTGGCTATTCTTTTTAATTATAGTCGGCGCACTTGTCTACTTGATTTATAAAGCGTCTCAATCACAAAGCCCTCATGTCACATCACATGAGGAGCCTTTCAATATCCTCAAGAGACGCTACGCTGCTGGTGAAATCACAAAAGAGCAGTTCGACCAGATGAAGAAAGAGTTGTGAAACCGAACATGGAACGATTGAGTATTACACGGCTGGGATTCGCATTCGCGGCACTTTTCGCCGTGCTGTACGGTGCGAGCATGTTGATTGTCATGGCTGGGCCGCGAGATACTGTCATTGCATTCATTGTTGCACTGGTTACGGAAATCTATGGTTTCCCACTTATCACATATTTACTCACTCATTTTCTTGGTATTGAGATTCCGCTGGATCATATAAGCGGGCATCTTTGTCATTACTCTGGATTTTATGATCCAATGGCCTACCTTTACTACCTTGATACTGTGGCCCTTCGTGATATGGATGCATCACAGGTTGGCGCGGAAAGAGGAACGGCAGGCTTTAAAAAAGTTTCCGGGGAAATACAGCGATTATATACGGCAACTTCCCATGTTTTTCCCAAAATTATCTAAACTATCGCCAACCAGCAGCAGTATAAACCAATAGATGGTTAATAATTTTGAAGGGTATAACAATGAAAGAGCTAAAAGCTTATGTCAGGCCCACTTTTTTGAACAGCATTATAGAGCGGCTCGAAGAAGAAGGGGCGAAAGATATTACTGTTATTCGTGTAGACGCTCTCGGAGCTCTGGCCGACCAGGAGTTTGACCGGTGGCATTTTGTGCGGAAATACGCCGAAAAGTACTTTACCGTAGCCAAGCTGGAAATTGTCTGCCGGGACGACCAGGCGAAAGAGTTTATGAACACTATCAAAGAATACGGCCATACCGGCGAACACGGCGACGGCCGTATCTTTATTACCAACATCGAAGATGCCCTTAATATAACTACCGGTCGCGAAGGCGAAGCGGCACTTTAACGAGGCGAACACAAAAATCTAAAAAGAGCGCATAAAGCTTAGGCACATGAAAAATATAAAAAATAACAATCTTAAAGGAGGAAATTATCCAGTACTACCTGACGAGTATAATGTGACCTGCAAAATGCAAGGAGTTTATTAACATGGCTGAGAAAGTTAAAGATCCTGTATGCGGGATGGAGATAGACAAGGGCCGGGCCGTGACGTTTCAGCAGGATGGTCAAGTTTATTACTTCTGCAGCGACAAGTGTAAAAGTCAGTTCCAAAAGCATGGTGACAAAGCAAGGAGTGAAAAGACGCATCACGGGCACGAACACGCTGGGCACCACGAGCATAAAGGCCACGGCGACCATACCGGACATCATGCCCACATGGTCAGAGACTTTAAGAAGCGCTTTTGGATTTCGCTGGCGGCCACGGTTCCTGTGCTGGTACTGTCACCGATGATTCAGTCGCTGCTGAATATTTCATTTACCTTTGCCGGCGACAAATACATCCTTTTTGCTGTTTCTTCGTTTATTTACTTTTACGGCGGATGGCCTTTTCTGAAAGGTCTTTATGACGAACTGAAAAAGATGCAGCCGGGCATGATGACGCTTATCGCGGTGGCCGTCTCTGTCGCATATATCTACAGCAGTCTCGTTGTTTTCGGTCTCGGCGGGCGTGTCTTTTTCTGGGAGCTTGCAACTCTGATAGATATAATGCTGCTCGGCCACTGGATCGAGATGAAGTCCGTCATGGGGGCATCAAAATCGCTGGAAGAACTGGCTAAGCTGATGCCCAAAGAAGCCCATCTGCTGCACCAAGACGGTTCCACCAAAGACGTGCCGCTCGAAGAACTCAAAAAAGAAGATAAGGTTCTGGTTAAGCCCGGCGAGAAGATACCTATAGACGGCAACATTACCGATGGCGAATCGGAGCTGGATGAGTCCATGATCACCGGCGAATCCAAACCCGTCGGCAAAAAAACGGGCGATGCCGTCATCGGAGGTTCGGTCAACGGCACAGGCTCTTTGACCGTTGAAGTGAGCAAAACAGGAGAAGATTCGTATCTGTCTCAGGTGGTCAAGCTCGTAAGGGAAGCCGGCGAAAGTAAATCTCGTGCCCAGGGTCTGGCCGACAAAGCGGCATTCTGGCTGACCCTGATCGCGATCACAGTCGGTCTGATCACACTGACTGCATGGCTGCTGCTCAGCAAAGAATTCGTCTTTGCACTTGAACGGATGGTTACGGTTATGGTCATTACCTGCCCGCACGCTCTCGGTCTGGCTATTCCGCTGGTGGTTTCGATGATCACAGCCCTGTCGGCACGTAACGGCCTTCTGATTCGCAACCGCACTTCCTTCGAAAGCGCAAGGAATCTGGACGTGGTAGTATTCGACAAAACCGGAACTCTTACCAAAGGTGAGTTCGGCGTCAGTGATGTAGTCAGCTTCGGCGACTGGAACGAAGATGAGCTGCTCGCAAAAGCCGCCTGCATCGAGCAGAATTCCGAGCATACCATCGCCAGAGGAATCGTCAAAAAGGCTAAGGAAAAAGAACTGAAACTCGAGCAGGCCAAAAACTTCGACTCGATCCCGGGCAAAGGAGCAAAGGCGTCCGTCGACGGGCAGGAGATTTACATCGGCAATAAAGGGATTCTGGAAGCGGCCGGAGCCGAAGGAACCGAACTAATGGAGAAGATCGACCAGATGGCCGGTCAGGGTAAAACCATAGTCCTTATCGTTGCTGACAAAAAAGTCCAGGGCATGATTGGACTGGCCGATATCGTTCGCGATGAATCGCGAGAAGCCATTAAAACACTCGGAGAACTCGGCATTGAAATCTCGATGATCACAGGCGACAACGAGGCTACCGCCAAATACGTTGCAGATGAGCTCCGTTTGGACAGCTACTTCGCCGAGGTCTTGCCCGACAAGAAGTCGGAGAAGATCAAACAGCTCCAGCAGCAAGGAAAGAAAGTCGCCATGGTCGGCGACGGTGTCAACGATGCCCCCGCTCTGGCACAGGCGGATGTCGGTATCGCCATCGGCACCGGCACGGATGTAGCGGTCGAGACCGCGGATGTGGTCCTGGTTGAAAACGATCCGCGTGATGTGACTGATATCGTCTCGCTTTCTCAGATAACCAATCGCAAGATGAAGCAGAACCTTGCATGGGCCACCGGCTATAATGTAATTGCAATACCGCTGGCGGCCGGAGTCTTATACGGGGTCGGCTTCGTACTGCCGCCGGCCGCAGGAGCTCTGGTAATGTCGCTGAGCACGGTTATTGTGGCAATCAACGCCCGCATGATTTCTTATAAAAAAGAACGAAAAGCCGCGTGATCACAAGAGAGAAAAGTGGTGCGATTCATCGCAGCATAAGCAGTTTTACCATTAACGATTTGTTGTTGACGATTTTTTCTTCAGCTTCGATCAGCGAACTCCGTGGCAGCCTGTTTCATTTTCTAACAGACTAGGGAAAATTTAAGGTGACAGGTACTTTTTTGGGTATGAATCCTATAGTGAGGATATCTAAGAGGCGACCTTTATCATTCTTTGAACAATTGCAGGGGAAAGGTTGATGCTCCCGGATTTTGGCTGGGGCGGTTTTATTGACTATTGTCGATTGTCGATTTAAGATTTTCTTTGATCAATTCTCTGTGCCCTCTGTGGCCATTTCTATTTATTATTTTTTAATCTGTTCTCCCGGCTATAGGATCCTGCTTTTATTTGCATTTCGACAACCGATTCTGTTATAATCGTGGTAGAGAAGCATATCTGAAAAACTAAATCTCTCTCGTACGGGAGCGGCAATTGTTATGCGTAATCGAAAAGGCTTTACGTTAATCGAACTTCTTGTGGTTATTGCGATTATTGCGCTGTTGATGGCGATATTGATGCCCGCGCTACAGCGAGTTAAGAAGCAGGCAAAAGCAGTTATCTGCCAGTCCAACCTCAAGCAGTGGGGCATAATTTTTGCAATGTATACCGAAGACAACAACGGCTTGTTTCCCAGGCGCACGCAGTCGGGTGGGCGCTGGATAAATGTCCTGTATGACTACTACTATCGAGAAGAAAAGATACGATGCTGCCCGATGGCAACAAGGGTCAAGACCCCGGCCGGAGCAAGCAGCACACTTGAAACAGGCGGCGATAAATTTACGGCCTGGGGCAAGATTAGTATGACGCCGGACGAATCCTGGGGGCCGGTCGGTACGTATGGCAGTTATGGAATCAACCACTGGGTCTATATCGCCGGGCAGGATCCGCTTTACGGCCAGTCCGCAGAATACTACTGGGGGACGGTCAATGTGAAGGATGGCGCCAATATTCCGCTGTTTCTGGATTGCTGGTTCTTCTGCGCCGGGCCGGAAAATGACGATACGCCTCCCAGTTATGACGGCGAGCGGTTCGCACCTCACACGGATTCCATGAACCGGTTCTGCATCAACCGGCACGATCAGGGCATCAACGGCATCTTTTTGGACTACTCAGCAAGAAAGATCTGGCTGAAAGAACTATGGCGCCTAAGATGGGCCAGGAACTTCAGCCTGACGGCGATGTTGCCCAACTGGGAGACTGAAGCGCCCTGGATGGCACACTTCAAGGGCCATTAGACAGAACAGCATGGGCAGGAGAACCTGCCCATCCTAAAACCTTCCAACGGGCTAAGGATTCGGTAAGTGTGCCTATTTGAGCGATTCTGCGATTAGAACTCATCACCTGGTTTTATGCGAAGACTTTGCCTCTTTTGAAAATATAGACAACAATGCCCAACGCGATTAGGCCGGTAAATCCATTCTCGCCCAGAGTGCCGAGCGATCCGATGAGATTCGTTATAATCCGGCTGCCAATGGGAACTACACTGCCGAAAAGAATTTCGGCGACAATCCCAAAGGCGATCAACAACAAGGAGATCTCGGTGATCTCGGTAACCCATTCATATATTTTCTTGTTATCTACCTTCCGGGTGTTTGCCTTCCGGGTACTTACCTGCCTGGTGTTTGCCTTTGTGGGAGTTGCCTTCTTGATGTTTGCATTTTTGGGGCTTGTTTTTTTGACGTTTGCTTTTGTGGCGTCTATTTTCCTGATGTTTGTCTTCTTGATGTTTGCCTTTGTGGTATTTGCCTTCTTGGTAATTTTCTTTTTGGTATTACTCATTTTTCAATCTCCAATCTCCGCAATCATAAATGCTCCGAAAACGTTAAAAACCTGATAGACTAATGAGATTCAGCCTCCTTTTTGTTAGCAGTACTGCGGCGGTCAATAAAGTATAAGAAACGTTATTGAGAATGCAAAACAGTAATTTGCTCAAGACCGGGGAATCACGATCTTATCAGACATCAAGAACTGAGAGAAAGCCGGGACAGCCTTTGTATTTACGATTTTCGATTTACTATTTGATTCAATTCCGGCAACAGTTTACTTAACTCCAACTGATATATGCGTCCCAAACTCACCGATAATTGAGTACGTCCGCCGGATTGTTTTTTCTTGATTATCCTGCTTCAATAGTGTACAGTTAATATTAGTAAGCGAGCAACGGACAGAGACATCCGGAGTTTGTGCTCCTTACTGACTTGTCAATAACTTTTGACGATTTTTTAGAGGAGACAAGCGATGAGAAAGAATGTCCCTGTTTTTATAAGCGTAGCGCTATCTGTACTGGCGCTGATTCTTACGCCGGAAAGTTCGGCTTTGGCGTTAGAGAACGATCCTAATCTTGTCGGCTGCTGGCAATTCGACGGCGACGCTGGCGACGCCGCCGGCGGCAATCACGGCGTTCTTGTCGGCGATCCGACGTGGGTGGACGATCCGAATCGCGGCTGGTGCCTGAGCTTCGACGGTGACGGCGACTATGTAGATGTCGGCGAAGACCCGTCTCTTACTTTTACCGAGGCAATCACAATTGCGTGCTGGATAAAGGTTCGCGAGTTCGACAGGAATTGGAACGCCATCATTACCAAAGGAGACGACTGGGTCCTGGCCAGAACCCGCAACGATAATCGAGTAGCATTTCTTTGCCTTGGCCTTACAGGAGGCGGATGGCCGGAAGTTTATAGCGACGATGTGAACGACGGCAACTGGCATCACATCGCCGGGGTGTACGATGGCTCGGAGCTCTGCATTTATCGAGACGGTAATAATATAAATTCCAAAGCAGTTCACGGCGAGATAAACAGCAGATACAGCAGAGTCCTTATCGGGGAAAACGGGCAGGCGCACAATCGTTACTGGAACGGCCTCATCGACGATGTGCGTATCTATAACCGCGCGCTTACTGCCGGGGAAATTGGCAAGATTGTTAGGCCGAAACCTCCTGCTCCGCCGTCGCCGCCGCCTGCTCCCAACGATGTGACTGCCGTCGGTCATGACAGCAGAATCGATCTGCGATGGCGGTTCGATACGGATCCCAATCTGGCCGGCTATAACATCTATCGCGCCGACTCCAATGATGGACCTTTTATCAAATTAAACGATTCGGTGCATACGGTTTCCGTGTATAGTGACTTCTTTGGTGCAAACGACCGGACTTATTATTATTACGTAAAATCGGCGGCGATACTTGAAGGCGGGCAGTCCGGGCCGTCGAATATCGTTTCGGCGACATCTTATGCGATGACCGACGAGCAGCTTCTTACCTCCGTGCAGCAAGCCACATTCAGATACTTCTGGGATTACGGCCATCCTGTCAGCGGGCTGGCGAGAGAAGGATATCAATTAGGTCACAGTACCGATACCTGCACATCCGGCGGTACGGGTATGGGCTTGATGGCGATGTGCGTCGGCGCCGAGCGGGGATTCGTCAGCCGCACCCAGGCAGCCGGCCGGGTCCTGCAGATTCTGACCTTCCTGGAGGAAAGCGCAAGCCGTTACCACGGCGCCTGGTCGCACTGGATTAACGGCGCCACGGGCGAGACAAAACCCTTCGGCGTGTATGACGACGGCGGCGACCTGGTCGAAACCTCATACGTGATCCAGGGCATGCTAACGGTAAGGCAATACTTCGACGATCCGAACGATCCCGTGGAGACGGAGATCCGCAGCAGGGCCACACAGATGTGGGAGCAGGTCGAATGGGATTGGTATCTCCAGTATCCGGACAGCCAGGTGCTTTACTGGCACTTCTCGCCGAATCACGAATGGCGGCTAAATCACGCCGTTACCGGCTATAATGAGTGTATGATTACATATCTGCTGGCGATTGCCTCGCCGACGCATCCGATACCGGCCTCTTGCTATTACAATGGCTGGGCGGGTTCGGCCGATTATGCCAATGGTAATACTTACTACGACTATGTTCAGTGGGTTGGCCCGGTGAAAGGCGGGCCGTTGTTCTTCACCCATTACAGCCACCTGGGCTTTGACCCGCGCGACAAGAGCGATATTTACTGCAACTATTTCGATAACGGCCGCAATATTTCCCTAATCAATCGTGCGCATTGCATTGAAAATCCCTACGAATATTCCGGTTATAGTGACCTGGTATGGGGCTTAACCGCCAGCTTTAATCCGTGGGGCTACACTGCCCATTCACCTATAAGTGATAACGGTACTATTGCTCCTACCGCCGCACTAAGCGCCATGCCTTATGTGCCGGCCGAGTCCATAGCAACCTTAAAGGAATTCTATTACACGTACGGCGAGGATTTATGGGGGCCGTTCGGTTTCTTCGATGCTTTTAATCTAACGCAGAACTGGTTCGCGCCCGGCTGCGTGGCTATCGACCAGGGGCCGATTGTGATTATGATTGAGAACTACCGTACGCAATTGTGCTGGAATTTGTTCATGGCCAATCCCGAAATCCAGCCCATGCTCGACGCCATAGGCTGGACAAGCCCGTAGAATATTAACCGCGGATTACGGAGATTACGCGGATTTAACCCGTGAGATAACGATTGTACCTGTCTCACGGGGTGAACCACGAAGGGGCAGAGGAACAAAGGCACAAAGAAAAATAGTCAATAGTCAATAGAAAATAGTAAATAACAAGGCCTTTTTCCTTTTGCCTTTTTACTTTCTTTCGTGTATTATATTACCAAAGGCATAATACACAGCAGAGCGCAAAACTTCCTCGAATCGTCTTATTGTCTTTCCGCACCTATTTAGCCGTACATAGTATGCGTAATAATGCTCCGAAAGAAGGCTTTTGAGAATAATAATTTTGATTGGACAGTGTTGCTTAAATGTTAATAGGCAGTCCCAAGCTTTCGAACGGGATTAAGACAGATATATTCTTTTTTCATGCATATTCTTGTTTCTTTTGGCTCTTCGTGGTGGATTTGTATCCGTGGAATTGGGGGTAAAATGAAAGATAGCGAGGCAAAAAGTCTCATAGGGTGTTGCGGGTTATATTGCGGATTATGTAACAAGTACCAATCAAAAGCGCCGAGCAGATGTGTTGGCTGTCGATTGGGTGAGCAACATTCATGGTGCAGTATCTGGAATTGTTGTGTAAAAAAGCACGGATTCGAGACTTGTACGGAGTGTAATGAAATATTTACTTGCGAAATCTTTGTAAGAAGAAAAGTTGCCCAGTGGATTCCGGCCGCGGATAATCTACATCGTATTAAAAAGTTCGGATTGAAAAACTGGTTGAAAGAACAGAAAGAAAGACAGGCATTGGCCGAAGAATTACTCGGTAATTATAATGAAGGGCGATCAATGAGTTTTTTCTGCAAAGCCTGTGCAAGGATGCCGATCAATCTGATCCATGATGCCGTGAAAGAATCGAATAAGAAAATCGTGAGCGAAAAAATAGATAAATCCGACATAAAAGCTAAGGCAAAGATATTGAAATCAGTTATTAATGATAAAGTTGTAAAATATAACATCAATATGGAATAAAATAGCAGTTGAAATTTACATACTCCATGGTCTTTTCAATTGATAACTGATCAGGGATGATTAATGATTTATTTAAGCGCAGGCTAATATTTCTGTCGAGGTGCCGTAATGAACAGGCGATGCGGTTTTACACTCATAGAGCTTTTGGTGGTCATTGCGATTATTGCCGTATTGATGGGTATTCTTATGCCGGCCATGAGGAGTGTCAGGAAGCAGGCGGCCGGAAGTGTTTGTCTTTCTAATCAGCATCAGTTAGTTCTGGCCTGGATTATGTACGCCCAGGAGAACGACGACAGATTGGTAGGGGGGCATGATGGTCATGCCTCCTCGCCCAGCCAGGGCTATGACTGGGTCGAGCTGCCGCAGACCGAGGACGGCACCGTGGTAGCGGGAGCCGCCGCAACTACCGAAGACAAGAAACGCGGCTGCGAGCGCGGAGCCTTATTCCCGTACGTGCGGGATGTGGATCTCTATCACTGCCCCGGCGACAGGAGGCACCGGACCGAAATGACGCATCGCAGCTACGGCGTTCCCGGCGGCATGAACGGCGACGTCGGCACGGGCGCCTCGAGCTGGCTGATGCAGCAGTGGGGATATCCGTCCTACAAAAAGCTCACTAAGATTAAAAATCCCGGCGTCAAGTACGTATTCCTCGAAGAGAAAACCGACGTAGGCGGCTACAACTGGGGCTCGTGGAACCTGGAAAAGCAGGGTGATCGGTGGTGGGACCCGATTGTCGTGCGGCACGGGCAGCTAAGCGTGCTGGCTTTCTCAGACGGCCATGCGATTAAGCACAAGTGGAAGCAGAAGAGCACGCTGGAAATGACGTTCGTGCCCTATCCCGATTGCATCCGCTGGCCCGTCACCGACGGCACCGACGACCTTCAATTCATGCGCCGCGGATATAATCCCGAACACTGAAAAGAGCAGTTGAAAACCGGGAGAAAATTAGGGACAGCGGAGCAGCCGACAAGGCTGACATCCAGCGGGTTAGAGTCCCGCCGTGCCCAACCTTTGCTGTACAAGGTGAGGCCGAAGCTTTTCGAGAAAAAAACGGGTAAGCGCATCGAAGGAATTTTGCATCAGTCACTCCTCTAACACCATTGGATGAAATGTGCAAAAAGCTCATGAGCGGTGGCAGAACGGCTGTAGTAGTAGTTGATGGCAACGCCGTCAAAGCAATGGTATGCCTGGATGGGATTATGCCCCAAAATCACGTTATCTATTCAAAATCAAACTTCAAATGTACGACCAGTACCTTATACCTTGACAATAATCACGAAATGAGTAATAAGGGTAAAAAACTAAATGGGAAGATCCTTTAAGAGACTCATGATTATTCATATAATTCACGGCTGAGAAAAATTTTGTCGAATAATGTTTTACCTTAATGAATTATTACCAAATCAGCGTCAGGAAAAGGGGAAAACAATTGTCTGAAAGAGAAACGAGAGAAGTCGCCACCTATATTGTGAAGCGGCTGGAACGCCAGGTACGATACTATGTGGACCTGCCAGGCGTACTGGATCCGGACCTTGATGTCGAAATCGTCGAGAAACAGATCGTTGTCCGAGCCCAAAGAACTCTTCCTGAGTCCAGGATGATTTTGTGCATAATTCCACTATCCGCGCCTGTTTCAGAAGAAAAGCTACGGTTTTGTTTTGAATGCGGGGTTCTTGAGATCGTTTTGACCGAATCCGGGGGGCGGAAATGACGGATTACTATGAAATTCTTGGTGTCCCCCGAACAGCGTCTGAGGCGGAAATAAAAAATGCCTACCGCCGCCTGGCGTTGAAATATCACCCTGATAAGAATAAGGGATCAAAAGAAGCGGAGCAAAAATTCAAGAAAATCGCCAACGCTTATTCGGTTCTCTCGGATGAGAAACGACGGCGAGCTTATGACCAGGGCGGCCAGGAAAAAGTCGAAGAAACTGGATTTAAAGAATGGGCCAGCACGGATGATATTTTACGTAATTATGCAGATATCTTTTCCGGCTTTGGTACAAGAATGCATGCCGACCTCCGGGAAGAAGCGGTCGCGGAAGATGTCGAGGCGTCTGTGTCCATCGAATTTCGGATGGCCGCGCTCGGAGGCCAAATCTCTCTGGCACTGAGTGGACCTCAGGCATGTGCATCATGCAGGGGAACCGGATCTAAAGATGGCAAGAAGACTCCTTGCTCTCGTTGTTCCGGCACGGGGCGGCTGTCAAAAACAAGTTCGGGTACCGGCCAGTTTTTCACCATCACTCAACCCTGCCCGTCCTGTGGAGGTTTCGGTATTGACCGAAAAGATCATTGTCTCGATTGTCATGGAAGGGGCCTAATCGACAAAAAGAAGAACATCGATGTCCGGATACCCGAAGGTGTCCGAGATGGACAGGTTCTCCGGCTGCGTGGACTGGGCCAACCCGGTCGCGATAAACAGGCCAACGGCGATCTCTATCTGACAATACACGTTCAGCATGACAGTGAATTCCGAAGAGAGGGCAACGATATCATTTCAGACCTCGATATTCCCTTCTGGGTAGCAGCTCTGGGAGGGAAGGTTGATGCCAAAACGCTTCGTAACCGGGTGTCCGTGTCCATACCGGCGGGGACATCAACTAACAATTTGGTACGACTCAAAGGGAAAGGAATCAAGGGGGGCAATCATCTGTTTCGGATTGCCGTCACCGTTCCGAAAAAACTCACTCCCAGACAGAAAGAAATACTTAAGGAATTCATCTGAAAGTGCAAATCATAGCGGTTAACACTTGGGGATAAACAATGAATCCCACAAATGTGTACGACGTTGTGGATTAGCCGGCCTGTCAGCGACGACCTTCAATTCATGCGCCGCGGATATAATCCCGAACACTGAAAAGAGCAGTTGAAATCCGAAGCGGCATCGTGTATCATACGGCTTGAAAGTGCACCGGCACCATTTGTGATATCAAACGGAATATGAAAGTTGCTTTTCATGGAGTCAGAGGTTTTGACTTACTCGTATCGTAAAAAACTAAATTCCTTTAAATTTCATTATCAACCCAGGAGGTAAACATGACTCAATCTGTCAATAAATCCAATCTCAACCGTAGAGAGTTTCTGAAAAAGGGCGGTTCGCTTGCCGCCGGCGCTACCGTGCTCGGCAGTCTGGGGCCATCGGCTTTTGCCGGCGAGGATAATACGATTCGCCTGGCTCTTATCGGTTGCGGCGGACGCGGCAACGGCGCCGTCGGCGATGCGTTATCCGTTGTCGGCGAGGGGCCGGTCAAACTCTATGCGATGGCCGATCTGTTGAAAACCAAGATGGATTCGTCACAAAAGGCGCTCCGGAAAAAGTTCCCTGACCAGGTCGATGTCACCGAGGACCGCAAGTTTGTCGGTTTCAAGGCATACCAGCAGGCCATCGACATTCTCAGGCCCGGCGACGTCGCCATGTGCACTACACGGGCCTACATCCGGCCGCTGCACGTTGAATACGCCATAAGCAGGGGCATCAATGTATTTATGGAAAAGCCTTTCGCATCCGACCCGGCCGGCCTGAAACGGATTCTCCGCGCCGATGCGGTTGCAAAGAGTAAGAACCTCAAGGTCGCCGCCGGGCTCCAGTGCCGACACTCCCCGGCCCGTCAGGCGCTGATTGAAAAAATCCGCAACGGCGAGATGGGTGAGATACCGCTGATCCGCGCCAACCGTCTGGGAGGCAGCAGGTGGCTCAAGAGTCAGGGCGACGATTCCAACATCCTGATGAATCAGTTTCAGTTCGGGAAAATTCATCTCCTCTACGTCGGCTCCGGCCACATGGTCGATAATCTGATCCACCAGATCGACGAGTGCTGCTGGATCAAGGATGCATGGCCGGTTTCCGCGGTCGGAATGGGCGGGCGCGAGCCGCACAGCACGGACCACGGGCAGAACCTCGACTTATACTCCATGGAGTACACATACCCCGACGGCACCAAGGCTTTCTGCGGTTTTCGACGGGCCAGCAAAACACGTTCGGAATTCGCGACCTTCATTCACGGCACCAAATGTGCGGCACAATTTTCCGGCAGAACGCACCGTGCGACGGTTCACATGTTCAAAGATCAGCGAATCGAGAATAGCAATATTTCATGGACGCCGACAAAAGATGCTTACAGTCCCTGGCAGTATGAGTGGAACGAGCTGATTGAGAGTATTCGCACAGACCGGCAGCACAATGAAATTAAACGCGCGATTTACTCGGACCTGACATCGCTGATGGGCCGTGCCGCCTGCCATACCGGCCGGGAGGTGACTTGGGAGAAGATTATGGAATCGAAATTCCAGTTCTGCAGCTATCTCGACGAGCTGGATTATGACAGCCCGCCTCCCGTCAAAGCCGATGAGAACGGGCAGTTCCCCTTTCCGATTCCGGGCAAGTGGAAGGAGATTTAAGAGCGGTTAAATATTTGACCATCATTGTTCTGGGCATCACGCGAGAGCTTTCGGATGAAGCGGCCAAAAGGCTCGGGCCTATTGCAGACAAGCACAAGATTATGATCGGTTTCCACAACCACACTCAGCTCAAGCCCACGACATACGATGGCCCCATTTTGTCGTACGGAAAATATCTGGGGATTAACTTCGATGTGGGTCATTATGTCGCCGGTACGAACGAGTCTCCGATTCCGCTTATCCGCAAGCACCATGACCGCATCCTCAGCCTTCATCTAAAGGACAGGAAGGTCAATAACGGTCCGAATATGCCCTTCGGCCAGGGCGATACGCCTGTGGCGCTGATCCTGCAGTTGGTCAAGCGTGAAAAGTGGACGTTCCCCTGCGATATCGAGCTTGAATACAGGGTGCCCCAGGGCTCGGACGCAGTGGCTGAAGTTACAAAGTGCGTTCAGTTTTGCAAAGAATCGCTGGCCTGACGGTCCGGGGCTGCATGTTCCGAATCATAGCGGCTCGAAAATTTGCGGTTAGTCCCTGTTGCGGAAACAGTATTTGTCATTCCCGCGGAAGCGGGAGTCCGGCTTTTTCGCTTTGGATCCCTGCTTACGCAGGGTGCGTGTTTAACCATGTAAGAGACATCCCCATCCCGATAACGACAATTGGGATGAGGCTGCCACACAATAGTATTAATCGAAGAGGGGTAGCAGCCTCAAGCGCAGCTTGGGGATGGTTGCTAATACCAGAGGCTGGCTAAACACGTACTATAAACACGTACTATAAACACGTACTATAAACACGTACTAAGCAGGGGTGGTATTGTTGCGCTGGAGCGGGCATCGCTGAGTCTGGATCGGGACGCTCGGGCTCGGGGTGACGTTGGCGGTCTGGCTGATAGTTGAGGGGTTGCTGATCGGCTTTGAGTGGGCCATCCAGTACATCACGGCGGTTGACGGATTTCTGATAATACTGTTCGTTTTGTTGCCGGGAGTGAGAAAATTCTATGCCGAAATGTAGCGCGGGTGAGTATTGAGAATCCGTTATCCCTTATTTTTAGATGCTGTTTTTCTGACAATTAGCCCGCATTTCTCACAGATAGAGATTCCGGGTCGATTTTATCCGAAAAAGCACTCTTGAGAACTGCCCGCAACCGCTTCAGGCTCCGGAACCACATAAGAAAAGCTCAAATTGCCCA
>Ga0180434_10003275_pt1 | contig 20777 bp, 20 predicted proteins | sample SS_ome_7_FD_132453 | JGI IMG/M metagenome (GOLD analysis project Ga0180434, IMG submission 132453) | Hypersaline lake sediment archaeal communities from the Salton Sea, California, USA - SS_1_D_2 metaG | ecosystem: Environmental > Aquatic > Non-marine Saline and Alkaline > Hypersaline >...
ATGAGAACCCGTACCCGCGCTTCCGTGCCCGCCGTCTCCTCTATCACGCGCACCTTGTAGTCGACCAGCCTGATCGCCGCCAGCCGAGGATAGAACACCACCAGGGCCTTGCGCAACGCGGCATCCAGGGCATTAACCGGCCCGTTCCCCTCAGCCGCGGTGTGGATGACGTCCTTGCCTACCTTCACCTTGACCGTGGCCTCGGACATCAACTCCTCCTCGTTGGCCTCGGTAGCAGGGCGCCGCCTCTTCTCCACTACCACCATGAAGTCGACCAGCTCGAAGGGGGGATGATACTTGGGCTGAGAGCGGCGGACGAGCAGGTCGAAGGAGGCCTCGGCCCCGTCGTACTGGAAACCACGGCTCTCCAGGAGCTTGACCTTCTCCAGTATGGCGCGCGCCTCGTCCCCCTTGGCGGTGAGTTCCACCCCCGTTTCCTTTGCCTTGCGTACGATTACTCCCCTGCCCGACAGCTCCGATACCAGTGTCCGCCACTGGTTTCCCACCGACTTGGGATCGATGTGGTGATAGCTTCCCTCCCACTTCATCATGGCGGCGATGTGGAGACCGGCCTTATGAGTGAAGGCGCTGGCTCCGACATACGGCAGGTGGGTATCGAGGGTCAGATTGGCCGCCTCGCTCACAAAATGCGCCACCTCGGTCAGCCTGGCGACCTGCTTGTGTGGAATGCAGTCCACGCCCATCTTGAGCTTCAGCGCGGGAATGATAGAGCACAGATTGGCATTGCCACAGCGTTCGCCATAGCCGTTTATGGTGCCCTGAACCTGGGTCGCTCCCGCCTGCACCGCAGCCAGGGTGTTGGCCACGGCCAGTTCCGCATCGTTGTGGGCATGGATGCCCAGCCTGACCTTGCTCGCCTTTCGCACCGCCCTGACCGCAGCAGCTACCTCGGTTGGCAGCGCCCCCCCATTCGTGTCGCACAGGATCACGCAGTCCACACCCGCCTCCGCCGCCACATCAACGGTCTTCAGAGCATATGCGCGATTCGCCTTGTAGCCGTCGAAGAAGTGCTCCGCATCGAAGAAGACCTTCTTCCCCTTCGACTTGAGATAGGCCACCGAGTCGGCGATCATACTCAGGTTGCCGTCCAGGGTGGTCTCCAGAACCTCGGTCACGTGATGGTCCCAGCTCTTGCCCACGAGCGTAATCGCGCTTGTGCCCGCGTCCAGCAGGGCACGAAGAGTGGGGTCCCTGTCCGCCTTCTCATCGGCCCTTCTGGTGCTGCCGAAAGCCACGAGCGTAGCCCTGGATAGAGCAAGGCCCGAAGCCTTCTCGAAGAACTCCTCATCCTTGGGGTTTGCCCCAGGCCACCCGCCTTCGATGAAGTGCACGCCCAACTCGTCGAGCTTCTGGGCAATCCTCAGCTTGTCCTCAACGCTGAAGGATATGCCCTCCCGCCCGGCGCCGTCTCGCAGCGTGGTGTCATAGAGCTGAACCCGCTTCACTTCCTATCCCTTTCGTACACCATTGTTGAACGTCACGCAACCCGCCCCGCTATCAGGTCACCCATCTCCCTGGTGCCTACCCTGGTCTTGCCTTCGTCCATTATATCATAGGTGCGATAGCCCGATTCCAGGACGGCGCTCACCGCCTTCTCCACCGCCTCCACCTCCCCCACCAACCCCATCGAATAGCGCAGCATCATCGCCAGCGAAAGGATGGTGGCGATGGGGTTGGCCAGGTTCTGCCCCGCCCGGCTGGGCGCGCTGCCGTGTATCGGCTCATACAGGCCAAAGGTACGCTCGCCCTCCCTGGGTATCCCCGCCAGGCTGGCCGACGGAAGCATGCCCATGGAACCCGCCAGCATCGAAGCCTCGTCGGTGAGAATGTCGCCGAACATGTTCTCCGTAACGATCACGTCGAGCTCGGCCGGGCGCTGGATGAAGCGCATGGCACAGGCATCGACCAGCATGTGCTGAAGCTCCACGTCCCGGTACTCCGCCGATACCTCGACGGCAATCTGCCGCCACAGGCGTGATGATTCCAGCACGTTGGCCTTGTCCACTGAAGTCACCTTGTTGCGCCGCGTCCTCGCCAGCTCAAACCCCACCCGCAATATGCGCTCGATCTCGTGCTCCGAGTACACCAGGCTATCGACCGCCTTGCGCCCTCTGGCGGTCTCCCACCGCTTCTGCGGCTTGCCGAAGTACAGGCCGCCGGTGAGCTCCCGAACCACCAGCAGGTCCACGCCCTCGATCACCGCGGGCTTCAGATTGGTGCTGTCGACCATCATGGGAAGGACCTTGACCGGACGGAGGTTGGCGAAGAGCTTGAGAGCCTTCCTCAGGCCGAGAAGCCCGTCCTCGGGACGCACCTTGGCCATCGGATCATCCCACTTGGGGCCGCCGACCGCGCCGAGGAACACCGCATCGCTCTTCCTGCATTTGCTCAGCGTCTCCGCGGGAAGGGCCTGCCCGCACTCGTCTATGGCCGCCCCCCCGATCAGCGCATAGTCCAGATCGAAGGAGTGCCCGGACCTTGCGGCGATTGCCTCAAGGACCTTCACCCCCTCGGCGGCCACCTCAGGGCCGACTCCGTCGCCAGGAAGCACGGCGATTCTGAATCTCACTTGGACCTCCTTGCTTGTTTGTTTGATAGCACTTCCATCTGTATTGCCGGGCAGGTTGGAGCATCAGCTCCAACAACGCCTGGAGCATCAGCTCCAGGCTACCCCGTTTGTCTACGTTGTTGACACCTTGCCAGACAATACACCGGTGTCATTCTGAGCCCCTTCGGCTTCCTGTCATTCTGAGCGAAGCGAAGAATTCCATGACGCTCGGGGCATGCTCCGGCGAAGAATCTCCAGTTGCCTTGCTGGAGAGATTCTTCGGTCGCTGCGCTCCCTCAGAATGACAGTCCGTACACATGATGCATTCGTCAGCGCTTATCCGCGAGGGCCTTCCTGGTGTGCTCGATGAGCCCACCCGCCGAGATTAGCTCCATCATGAATTCAGGGTAGGGTTCCGCCTGGAACACCCTGTCTCGCGTCACGTCCCTTATCTCCCCCTTCTCCAGCTCAACCTCCAGCTCATCCCCCGCCTCGATCTCGTCGGCCTGGGCGCACTCGAGCAGGGGCAGCCCGATGTTGATGGCGTTGCGGAAGAAGATGCGAGCGAAGCTCTGGGCGATGACACATGATATGCCCACCGCCTTGATGGCGACCGGGGCATGCTCCCGCGACGAGCCGCAGCCGAAGTTCGTCGTGGCGACTATCACATCGCCCGGCTGTACCCGCTCCACGAACCCGGCATCGATATCCTCCATGCAGTGCGGCGCCAGGTCCTCCGGCTCCCACACGTTGAGGTGTCGCGCCGGTACAATGGCATCCGTGTCGATATTGGCCCCGTACTTGTGAACCTTGCCTCGCAGTCTCAAGTCCAACCCCCTTATGTCAATATGATGTGACTCCAGCTACGAGCCCGATTGCGCACACAGACTCGGTCTGGTTCGTCACCCGCTTCACCGCTTTCTCTTCATGGTCCAGCTTATCCAGACAAGCACGATGACACATCCAGCGAAGGCTACGCCAGCCAGCATGCCTTTGAGAAACACCTTGGCCATCATTATGAGGCTGGCGATAATCAGAATGCCCACAAGGACAATCACGATCCTGGACATTGTGCCGTATCTGGCGGGTCTATCGCTCATTGTCTATCGCGCCATTCCCTATCTCGTGTCTTCCCCCCAGCGGCGGCCCCGAGGGGCCACAAGGTTTCACGTCGTTTGCAGGCGATGCGACATCACCCGGCGCACCAGCCTCCAGTACCCCAGAGTCGAGTTCAGATGTCGGCTGCAAGCACAGCCCGGATGAGGTTCTCAGACGAGAACTGACCGTCGGTGGGTCCGGCAAGGTCGCTCTCCTCGCCGAACAGACGCTCTCTGATGGCACCTGTCCCCAGCCCCCTTGCGTCAAGCTCCTTCGCCTTCCGCGAGAGCTCCCGCAGGTAGTCCACGCATGCCTGCAGAGCCTCACGCCCGTCCTGCACTATGTTGCCAAGAGAGGTGAACAGAACAAGCCTGTCCATTCTCAAGTTGATCAGCCTGTTCATTGACGCCACGATCTGGGCTACGTTCTCCTCCGGTCGCACCACCGTCGGCCTTCGGGAAACGTAGAGGTCTCCGGAGAAGCACCACCCCCGCTCCCGTTCCACCAGCACCACGTGCCCCGGGCAGTGTCCCGGCGTGTCTATCACATCGAAGTGGAAGCGGTCGGTCTCGATCCTGCCCGGCAGGCAATCCACCGCGCTTGGCTGGGGATAGCCCCACATTATCTCCTGATAGGGATACAGCTTGTGGACCTGGTTGATGCGGGGAACCGACTCGGCCGAAGCCAGGACAGGAACGCCAAACCTCTCCATGACCACGTTGTTTGCGGCAACATGGTCTTCGTGATAGTGAGTGTTGACCGCCACCTTGAGCTTCTTCCCCTCCAGAGACTGCGCGAGTTCCTCCGCCGTGTAGTGACAGCCCGTGTCCACCAGCAGTCCGTCGACGAGATAGGCCGCAACCCAGTACCACACCTGGCCATCGATACTACGGCCCATCTTGAGCCGAACGACATCCTCGAACTGGCTGACCTCAATCACCCGCGCGTCTCCCTCAGCTTCCGGCGGCGGCCGTAGTCAAACGACGCGCGATGACGTCGGGTTGACAGGGTCGCATCGAATCGGCACAAACGCCACCCACCATTCAGGTGGCAGCCCCTTTTGGAGGCTGTGCTGCTGTCGGTCATCTAGCGCTTGAAGACGCTTCGTACCCGGCGGTCGAGACCGCTGCCTACCTCCTCAAGCGCTTCATACCTGACCCGGTCCAGATCCCTCTGCTTCTCCTCGAACTCGGCCGGCGAGTACAGCTTCTCCGGGTGCAGATAGACTTCGTCCACGGTCCTTATGGCTCGGGGCACCTTGAAGCCGGTGGGCGAGTCAACCCAGTCTTCCAGCCCTCCCCTCAGCAGAGACTCCAGAATGCCCATAGTGTATTCCAGCCTTATGTCCCGGTAGTGCTCAGCCTCACCAACGCCGCCCGTATTGAGAAGGTAATACTTCATATGGGGCAGGCCCCTGAGGATTTCGATGAACCTGTTGGCATGCTTGGCCTTGTCACCCGCCATGAACGGATCGTAGAAGAACTCGCGTCTGATCCTTCCCGCCTGGGTCGGGTCGCCCGCCGACGACTCCATTGCCTGTCCCAGGACCATCAGAGCCGCCGCCTGCGGCCGCGTCAGTCTTGCCACCGCCGGAATCAAAGGCCCTCTGGTGATGAGGACTAGGTTGTCCACCCTCTCGACGTCGATGTAGGGACTGGCGTGCATGAAGTCCTGCCTTCGCACCACCGCCCTTCCGTTCGACGTCCTCTTGAAACTGTAAAAGTCGAAGTCTCCATCCTCAGTCACACAGACGTTCTCGCATACTGTCTGCGGCTTCAACAGGCTGTAGAACACCTCAGTCTGCTCTCCCGGATTCACCCCCTCCGTCTTGACGAACACTCCCCCCTGTTCGAAGCCGCGAAACGAGCCATCCGGCATAAGGGTGCCGCCATCGTCCTGAATGAGCCAGGACACCTCCCTGCCTTTCTTGGCCACCACACGCGTGGTTGTCGTTGTCTTCCCGTTGGCGCTCAGCGCCGTAAGCAGCGTTCGCACTCTTCGGTAGTCACCGTGCGACGACTGAAGATAGTCCTCCCGACAACCGGCATGGATGAATATGCCGCTACCCCTGGTCTTGGCATTCCAGTCCTCGGCAGCGAAGACGCCCTTCTTGTATTCGCCTATGTAGTTGCTGTTCCTGACTATCTTGATCACCCTGCCATCGCCAAGCATCGCCAGCCTTATCGTGATATCCTTCTCCGGTAGCGGTTTTGACTTATTGGCTTCGAAAGCTTCATCGGTGAAGAACACCATCTGGTACGTTGGCGTCTTGACCTTCCTCGGCAATGGCAGGAACAGGTGCCCTCCGCCGTAGGCCAGGTGAGCGAACTTCACCGGGACAATCAGCCTCACCACTGTCTCACTGCTTTCGTTGCCCACAATTCTGTCGATGGAGATCAGCCTCTCCTTCGCCAGCGCCTGTTCGCACTGAGCAAGGAGTTGCATTTCCTCCTCTCCGAAGCCATGGTCAATGCTGTTCTTGGTGAACATCGCCGCCCTCGAGGTGGGCTCGCTGTCAGCGGCAAGGTTCCCGTAAACCGTTTTCCTGATCTCCGGCTCGATCTCCGTCAGCGTTCGAAGCTCGGCATCGGCGGGATTGTCGAACAACCTGTTTTCGGCTAGCGCCTTCTTCCTGATCCTCTCGACCGCCCTGGAGAACTCCTCCAGGTCGAATACACTTGACACTACATTAGCTCCTTTCTCGTCCTCCTAGAGCCGACCTTCAACCATCGGCTCCCACCGCACATCCCAACTCAAACCCATGACATTGTTAGTTGCCGTTCACCACCTCATCCGGACCGCCAATTCTCCCCAGTATGGCGCTGGCCGCAGCGACCGCCGGGTTCGCCAGGTACACCTCCGATTGCGGGCTGCCCATGCGGCCAACGAAATTGCGATTGGTGGTGGAGACACACTTCTCGCCCGCGGCGAGGACTCCCATGTATCCACCGAGACAAGGGCCGCAGGTTGGCGTGCTCACCGCAGCGCCGGAGCGGACGAAGATCTCTATCAGACCGCGGCGCATGGCCTCCAGATAGACCTCCTGGGAGCCTGGGATGACGATCAGCCGCACGTCAGGATGAACCTTGCGCCACTTGAGCAATTCGGCAGCAGCCTCCAGGTCTTCGATGCGCCCATTGGTACAACTGCCGACCACCGCCTGGTCGATCCTGACCTCGCCCACCTCGCTTATCGGCTTGTTGTTCGACGGCAGATGAGGGAAAGCCACCTGCGGCTCTATCCGCGACACGTCATACTCGATGACCCTATCGTAATGGGCATCTTCGTCCGGCGCATAGACCTTGTGTGGACGCTTGCCGCGACCCTGGACATAGGCCAGTGTCTTCTTGTCCGCCCTGAAGATACCCACCTTCGCCCCGGCCTCGATGGCCATGTTGGCCATGGTCAGACGACCGCTCAGCGGGAGAGCGTCAATGGCATCACCACCAAGCTCCATCGCAGCGTATCGCGCCCCATCGACCCCAATGTCGCCGATGGTGTGCAGGATGAGGTCCTTGCCGCTGACCCATTTGTTCGCCTTCCCGCTGTAGACCAGCTTGATACTTGGCGGGACCTTCATCCATATCTCGCCTGTGGCCATAGCGGCGGTGATATCGGTTGAGCCCATACCCGTGGCGAAGGCGCCGAGCGCGCCGTAGGTGCAGGTATGGGAGTCGGCACCGACGACCACGTCGCCGGGCACCACCAGACCCTGCTCCGGCAGAAGCACGTGTTCGATGCCCCCTTTTCCCGCCTCAAAATAGACCAGTCGCTGCTCCCTGGCGAACTCCTTCATCATCTTCGCCTGCTCGGCCGACGGTATGTCCTTGTTGGGAACGAAATGGTCGGCGACCATCACCACTCTTTCGGGGTCGAAGACACTGGGGACCCCGATGCGCTCGAACTCCTTGATGGCGATCGGCGCAGTGATGTCGTTGGCCATGACGAGGTCAACAGTGACGCTGAGGAACTCACCAGGGCTTACCTTCTCCCTTCCGCTATGGGCAGCGAGTATTTTCTCGGCTAGTGTTGATCCGCTCACTTCACTCCTATTCTACCATCAATTCGGCTGCCTGGTCTGCGCCTCAATGCCGCGCTCCACCTCCCAGCCACTGTCGCCAAATGGCTGTCCTCGCGGTGCCGCCGTAGTCTGCAAGGTAAGCGAAGCTGTGGTTTCATTCGCTGGGGACAAGAATCATCTGCCATCGCCGGCGACTATGCCAGGGCTTTCTTGAGCTTCCTCAGGTTCTTCAGGTGCTCGCTCTTGTGGCCTGGCTCCAGGATAGCCAGCTTCTCGCAGGACTCGAACCCGTCGCACTGAGCGCAGGTATCGTAGTCCCGCTTCTGTGCGCATCTTCTGATCTTGCACCACGGGTTGCCTCCGCCCTCGCGACAACTGGTGCACCCCAGCCTGCTGAGGCCGTCGAGGGTCTTCTTGAAGGAGTCGTAGTCCCCCAAGAAGGGAATCAGGGGCCAAACCTGCTTCATCTTCTCAGCCCGCATCGTGCGACGCAGGCCCTTGGCTGCCTCACTGACCGTCCTGGTATGGCCGAAGCACTGGCTGCAGTCAAGGCCGCAGTATGCCGTCAGGTCGCCAGCTACTGTCTTCAACAGTCTGCCTCTTCCACCATGGACTCGCTCATAAGCCGATGAGCAACAGCACCAGCACCAGTGCCATAGCGGCGAGCGTGCCACTCAGGCTCAGTATTGCCAGCACCAGGAGTAGCTTGTTCATGCGCTCAACAGCGGCGATACGCTGCTCGATCTTCTCCTCGTCCATTGCTACCCCCTACTCTCTTTCCTCGGCAGCCAACAGCCGGTTAAGGGCATTCATATAGGCTTTGGCGCTGGCGACTATGATGTCAGTTGCTGCGCCCCGCCCGATGAAGGTTCGGCCCTCGCTTTCGATCCTGATCGTCACCTCACCGATAGCGTCGATACCCTCGGTAATAGCCTTGACGCTGAACTCGGTAAGCGTGTTCGGCACCTGCACCAGACGGTTGATTGCCCGATAGACCGCGTCCACCGGCCCGGTGCCAAGGGCGGCATCAGCGATCACCTCTCCATCAGGAGCAACGAGCTTCACTGTGGCAGTAGGCACACTATGGTCGCCACAGGAGACCTGTACCTGCTCCAGGTGATACGTCTCAGACACTGTGCGCAGCTCCTCGGCCACAAGGGACTCGAGATCCCGCTCGGTCACTTCCTTCTTCTTATCGGCCAGCTCCTTGAAGGCAGCGAAGGCACGGGTGAAATCATCAGTGCCCAGCTCGTAGCCCAGCTCCCTGAGTTTCTCGCGCAGGGCATGCCGCCCCGAGGTCTTCCCCAAGACGATCTTGCTGCCGCCGACTCCGATGCTCCCCGGCGTCATGATTTCGTACGTAGTCCTTTCCTTGAGCATCCCGTCCTGGTGCAGACCCGAAGCGTGCGCGAAGGCGTTGGCCCCCACGATTGCCTTGTTGGGAGGCACCTCCATCCCCATGTAGTTGCTTACCATGCGGCTGATCCTGTAGATCTGGGACGTGTCGACGTTGGTGGTTACCCGGAAGAAATCGGCGCGGGATTTCAGCGCCATCACGATCTCTTCCAGAGCGGCGTTGCCCGCCCGCTCCCCCACTCCGTTGATGGTGCACTCAACCTGCCGCGCCCCACACTGGATGGCGCGCAACGAATTGGCCACCGCCTGCCCCAGGTCGTCGTGGCAATGCACCGAGAGGGTGACCTTCTCGATGCCGCGTACATGGTCGCGTACGTACCCTATCAGAGCCCCGAATTCATCGGGCTGGACATAGCCCACCGTGTCGGGAACGTTCACCACCGTGGCCCCAGCCTTTATGGTTGCCTCCAACACCTGGCAGAGGTAGTCCCAGTCACTGCGGGTGGCATCCATTGCGGAAAACTCGACGGCGTCGCAGAACCGCTTGGCGTACTTCACGGCGTCAACGGCAAGTACCTGCGCCTCTTCGCGGCCGATGTGCAACTGGTGCTTGAGGTGGATGTCTGAAGTGGACAGGACGACGTGGAGCAAGGGGGCTTCCGCCTCCTTCAGAGCATCCCACGTCGAGTCGATCTGCTCGTGCCTTATGCCGGAAAGCCCTGCAATCTGGCATTCCCGAAGCTCTCGGGCGAGGAGCTGCACTGCGGCGAAGTCTCCCGGTGAGGTATGGGGAAAGCCAGCCTCGATGACGTCAACGCCCAACCTCTGGAGTTGATGACCGATCTCGTGCTTCTCTTCCAGAGTGAGAGCGCCCCCGGCCGCCTGCTCTCCGTCTCGAAGTGTTGTGTCGAAAATAATCACACGCTCCATGTCCTACTCCCTCCAATGCACTGTGGCATCATCTCAGCGCATGCTTTACCGCCGTCTCCCATCGTTCCCAGGACAGCTTCGACGCGGTGAGGCCGGCCCGGGCCGCGCTGTGTTACTCCTCTCAAATAGCTATAAGTATCCACCATGGCTCGTTAGTTGGGCCTCTCTACCGGAGGAACTGACCCCGGGGAATCCAACGATTGGTTATGGGGGCCCTGGCCTGCTAACTCTGTAGCCAGGGTATCATGGCGCGGAGGTTCTTGCCAACCTCCTCGATCTCGTGGGCCTGTTCCTTACGCCGGTACGCGTTGAAGCTGGGGCAGCCAGCCTGGTTCTCCAGGATCCACTCACGGGCGAAGGTGCCGTCCTGTATCTCGCTGAGTATCTGCTCCATCTCCTCCCTGACGTAGTCATCGATAACCCGCGGCCCGCGCGTGTAGTCCCCGTATTCGGCAGTATCACTCACCGAATAGCGCATATAGCCCAGCCCGCCCTGGTAGATGAGGTCGACGATGAGCTTGAGTTCGTGCAGCACCTCGAAGTAAGCGATTTCCGGCTGATACCCAGCCTCTACCAGGGTCTCGAAAGCCGCCTTGATCAGGGAAGTGACCCCGCCACAGAGCACCACCTGCTCACCGAACAGGTCGGTCTCCGTCTCCTCCTCGAAGGTCGTCTCTAGAACCCCGGCTTTGGTGCAGCCCACACCCTTGGCATAGGCCAGCGCCTTGTCCCTGGCCTGGCCCGAGGCGTCCTGGTGGACGGCAACAAGCGCTGGGGCACTGGAGCCCTCGGTGTAGAGCTGGCGCAGCATATGGCCGGGGCACTTGGGCGCTATCATGGTCACATCGACATCCGGCGGCGGCACAATCTGATTGTAGTGAATGTTGAAGCCATGGGCGAACATTAGCATGTTGCCTTTGACCAACCCCTTCTCGATGGCGCCATAGTACACCCGAGCGTGAAGCTGGTCCGGGACCAGCATGATCACCACATCGGAAGCCTTGGCCACCTCTGCGGAGCTGGCCACCTTGACTCCAGCATCGACGGCGGCCTTCCACGGCTCACTGCCCTCAAGCTCGCCAACCATGACCTGCAAGCCGCTATCCTTCAGGTTCAGAGCGTGGGCATGCCCCTGGCTGCCGAAGCCTATCACGCCGATAGTCTTGTCCTTCAGCAGTCCCATGTCCACATCGCCGTCATAGTAGATCTTAGCCATAGCCGTCTCCTTACAGATTCGATATTTCGTCCGCGCCTTTAACCCTCTTGGGGCGAGCTCTCCGGGGTCTTTCCTCCACAACGATGGGGCCCCCCGCTCCTCTCGCCATGGCTATTCTCCCCGTGCGCGCGATCTCCTGAATGCCAAAGCCCTTCAGCAAGCGAAACAGGGAATCGATCTTGTCGTCGTCCCCAGTAACCTCAACCATCATGGAATCGGCAGCAACGTCGACAATATTGGCCCGGAAGATGTCTACTATCTGGATTATCTCGCTCCTTGTGGCCGGGGTAGCCTTCACCTTGAGCAGTGCCAGCTCTCTGGCTACCAGATTGTCCTCGCTGATATCGGTGACCCTGACCACATCGATGAGCTTGTCAAGCTGCTTTCTCACCTGTTCCACCGACGTGGCGGTCCCGTCAACCACGATGGTCATGCGAGACAGGCCCACGGTTTCGCTGTGCCCCACCGCGATGCTGTCGATATTGAAACCCCTTCTGCGGAAGAGGCTGGCCACCCGGTTCAAGACTCCCGGCTTGTCTTCCACTATTGCTACCAAGCTGTGCTTAGCCATGCCTTGTTCTCGCCTCCTCCCTAGGTGCTTCAAGTATCTCGCTGAGGGCGGCCCCCGGCGGCACCATGGGGTAGACGTTCTCCTCCGGCTCGACCTGGAAGTCGAGGAGGAACGGTCCGTCGTGCTCCATTGCCGCCTGAATGGCGCCGGTGACCATCACCTTGTCAGTCACCCTCAAACCGGGGATTCCATAGGCCTCGGCTACCTTGACGAAGTCAGGACCGCTGAGCGGGGTGGCGACATAGCGGCGTTCATAGAAGAGCTCCTGCCACTGCCGCACCATCCCCAGGTGGCGGTTGTTCAGAATCGCGATCTTCACCGCCAGGCTCTCCTGGTCGATGGTGCCAAGCTCCTGAATGGTCATCTGGAACCCTCCGTCGCCGGCGATACACCACACGGTGTCATCGGGGCACGCCACCTTGGCCCCCATGGCCGCAGGCAACTCGAAGCCCATCGGCCCCAGGCCGCCGGCCGAGATCCATGTATTGGGCCTGGTGTACTCGAAGAACTGCGCAGCCCACATCTGGTTCTGTCCCACACCACTCACCACAATGGCATCCCCCTCTGTAGCCTCCCATATCTGGCGGACCACGTACTGAGGTATCAGTTCGTCCGTATCCCTTATCAGTAGGGAAGGGTGCTCGCGCCGCAGCCTGTCGATGTGAGAGACCCACTCCCCATGAGTATTCGGCGTGAGCTCAGCGTTGAGCGCTTCCAGGACCGGCCTCACGTCACCCACAATGGGCACATCCACCTTGACGTTCTTCCCGATCTCCGCCGGATCGACATCGATGTGAATGACCTTGGCATGCGGCGCGAAACCGGACACCCTGGCGGTGGCCCGGTCGTCGAATCTCATGCCGATGGCGATCAGCAGGTCAGCCTCGTCAACCGCCTTGTTGGCATACGCCATGCCGTGCATCCCCAGCATTCCAAGGCTGAGAACGTGCGACTCAGGGAAACAGCTAATCCCGAGAAGCGTGGTAACGACCGGGACTTGAGCTTTCTCAGCAAGCTCCTTCAGTTCGGCCGAGGCGCCGGAGATGAGCACACCCCTGCCCGCAAGAATCAGCGGACGACTTGCCTCGTTGATCAAGCTTGCCGCCTTCTTTATCTGTGCCGGATGCCCTTGCAGCGTAGGCTTGTAGCCCGGCAGGTTGACCTTCTCGGGATAGCGGTACTCCGCCTCCTCGATGAGCACATCGCGCGGGAGGTCGATAAGCACAGGGCCCGGCCTCCCTGTGCTCGCGATATGGAAGGCCTCGCACACTATCTCGGCCAAATCCGCCGCTGACGTAGCCAGATAGTTGTGCTTGGTTATGGGCAGGGTTATCCCGGTGATATCGATCTCTTGAAACGCGTCCTTACCGACAAAGGGTCTCGCCACCTGCCCCGTCAGCGCCACCATCGGCGCCGAATCGAGATAAGCGTTGGCAATCCCGGTCACAAGATTCGTCGCCCCGGGCCCAGAGGTGGCAATACACACCCCGACCTTGCCCAGGGCGCGTGCGTAGCCGTCGGCAGCGTGCGCCGCCCCCTGCTCGTGCCTGGTGAGGATGTGGCGCAGTTGCGGATACTCCGGTATCACATCGTAGAAGGGGATGAGAGCCCCGCCAGGTATGCCAAACATCACCTCCACCCCATTCTCGACCAGGCTTTCACACAGTATGCGCGCTCCGCTTAGCTTCATATCTCCCCCTGTTTCTCGAACACCGCTCCCCTGCTTGCCGAACTCACCTTCTCCGCATAGCGCTTGAGGTAGCCTGTCTTCACCCTCGGCTCAAATGCGGGCAGACGGGCCAGCCGCTCCCTAATCTCCTTGTCGTCCAGGTCCACTTCGATCTTGTTGCCCGGAATATCGATGACTATCATGTCGCCATCCCTGAGTGCCGCGATCGGCCCTCCCGAAGCCGCCTCCGGAGACACGTGGCCAATGGCAGCTCCCTTCGTCGCCCCCGAGAAACGGCCGTCGGTAATCAACCCCACACTCTCGTCGAGCCCCATGCCCGTGAGCATCGACGTCGGCGTAAGCATCTCCCTCATCCCCGGCCCACCCCTGGGCCCTTCGTAGCGAATGACTACAACCTCGCCAGGTTTTATCGACCTGGCCATGATAGCTTCTGTCGCCTCATCTTCGGAATCGAATACCCTTGCCTTGCCCTTGTGGTTCAGCATCTGCGGCGCCACCGCAGCGCTCTTCACCACCGCCCCCTCCGGCGCCAGGTTGCCGAACAGCATGGTGAGACCACCTGTGGGTGAGTGTGGTTGTGACACAGGGCGTATGACCTCGCGGTCTCTGACCTCCGCCTCAGCAAGCTCCTCCTCAAGAGACCTGCCTGACACCCGCTTGACCTCCATACTGAGGATGCCCCTGACCTCCTTCATCACCGCAGTAATGCCACCGGCAAGGTCCAGGTCCTCAATGTGATGCTCCCCCGCCGGGCTCAGCCTCGACAGATGCGGGGTCTTCCCGCTTATCCTGTTTATCTCCGACAGAGGGAACTCGATCCCCGCTTCGTTCGCTATGGCCATCAGATGCAGGACTGAGTTGGTGCTTCCGCCCAACGCCATATCCACAACGAAGGCATTCTCCACCGCCTCCCTGGTAATGATATCGCAAGGGCAAACGCCTTTCGCCAGCAGCTCCATGACCTGTCTTCCCGCCTCTCTCGCCAGCCCGACGCGCCGTGCATCGACCGCAGGAATGGTGCCGCTTCCCGGAAGAGACATCCCCAGGGCTTCAGTGAGGCAGTTCATGGTATTGGCAGTGAACATACCGGAGCAGCTGCCACACCCGGGGCACGCAACCCGCTCCAACTCATCGAGTTCCGCCTCACTCATATCTCCCGCCACCACCTTGCCCACGGCCGTGAACAAGGTGTTCACGTCGAGACTCTGGCCCTTCCAGCGTCCCGCCAGCATCGGTCCGCCGCTGATGAAGATGGCCGGTATGTTGAGCCGCACCGCCGCCATGAGCATTCCCGGCACAACCTTGTCGCAGTTGGGGATGAAGACGAGGGCGTCGAAAGCGTGCGCCTGAGCCATGATTTCCACCGAATCGGCAATAAGCTCGCGACTGGGCAGGCTGTATTTCATCCCTTCATGCCCCATAGCTATGCCGTCACACACAGCGATGGTGTTGATCTCAAATGGCGTGCCGCCGGCGCTCCTCACCCCTCCCTTCACCGCCTCGGCGATAGAGTTCAGATGGATATGCCCCGGGACTATCTCGTTGTAGCTATTGACCACCCCAACGAACGGCTGAGCCAGGTCTCTATCGCTGAGTCCCAGTGCGCGCAACAGACTGCGATGGCCCGCACGTTCCACGCCCCGCTTCGCGGTGTCACTTCTCAATCTAACCCTCCCGACTTGCTCAAAGGACATATTATAGCATCTGCCACTGTCCTACGAAAGCCTTGCCGCCCCAACAAGCTCAGCAACGTCACCTATCCCCTCTCGCTCCATGAAACGCTGCAAGCCATCGATAGCCTGAAGAGGGGCGTACGGGTCAACCATTGTTGCCGTCCCCATCTGCACGGCGCACGCTCCCGCCATGATGAACTCCAGGGCATCGTCGGCGCCCCCGATGCCCCCACAGCCGACCACAGGCACGTCAACCGCCTGACAGACCTGATACACCATGTATAGCGCGACAGGTTTGATCGCCGGCCCCGACAGCCCTCCACTGACGCCTCCGAGAAAGGGCCTTCGGTTGACTGTGTCTACGGCCATGCCGGTCAGCGTATTGATGAGGCAGACCGCGTCAGCTCCAGCCCCTACCACAGCCCGGGCGATCTCAGCGATGTCCGTCACGTTGGGGGTCAGCTTGACAATGACAGGCAGGGTGGTCTCTGATGTCACTGCCTCGGTCACCGCTGCCGCCATCTCAGGGCTCTTGCCAAACTCCATCCCTCCCACCGCGACATTGGGGCAGCTTATGTTCACCTCGATGCCGCTGACCCCGTTCACGCCCTCCAGTCTGCTGGCCACTTCAGCATACTCCTCGACCCTTTCGCCCGCGACGTTCACAATCACCGGCACGGTCCATGTGCTCCATAGCGGCGCGTACTCCCTGACCACGGCGTCAACACCGACATTCTGCAGTCCTATAGAGTTGAGAAGGCCCGAGGCCGTCTCGGCCAGCCGTACCTGGGGGTTGCCGGAGCGAGGCCTGAGCGTGATACCCTTGGAGACAACGGCGCCCAGCCTCTCAATGTCCACCAAGGCGGCATACTCGACGCCGTACCCGGCCGTTCCTGACGCCGTCATCACCGGATTCTGTAGTCGCAGCCCACGCTCATTGCGGGGGGCAAGCTCGACAGCAAGGTTCAACGCGAAGCCTCCAAGCGGGTTTGCTACATAATACAGTCTACCAGTCGTCGCTTCAACTCGGCGATCGCCGACGGCCTTGCCCCCCGTAGCCGGACGGCATTGTGGCACCCACCACCGCTGCACCCTCTCCATGCGGTCCCGCAATACTTGCCTTGCGGCGGCTTGTGTGGTACCATCTCGCTTCAATACTATCGGACAAGGAGTTGAAATTGTACGATTTCAGGTTTCCCGATGCCGACCGTTTCACAACGTGGTTCCTTCTCAGCCAAACCTGGAATGCGATGTTCCGCGTGGCCGAAAAGGAGCTTACCAAGACCGGATTGACTCCTGAGAAGGCCAGGGTGCTGTGGCTGTGCGCCGATTATCCTCCACCACTTACACCGGCGGAGTTGTCACGCTTCGTCTTCCGCAAGAGTCACTCCACTGCCGGACTGCTCGACCGTATGGAGACGGACGGCCTCATAAGGCGTATCCCCAAAAGGAAGGGACACCCATTCACCGAGATACAGCTAACCGAAAAGGGACAGGAACTCGTCGGCCCGGCCAAAGAGGCGACCATCCGTCTCATCGCCGACCTCATGTCACCGCTGACCCAGGAGGAGGTGCAGCGGCTTCAAGAACCGCTGCGCAAGCTGAGAGACCATGTCCTCGAACGCCTCCGCGTCGACCTCAGGCCCTGGAGCGGCAATGGCTGGGGGCCGGCGCCAAACGTCGACTGCAAGGCGCTGTAGTACAGAGGCGACGCCTGTAGGGACCGCACAGCCCCGCCGTACCGGTCTCCGCAATCATGGTCTCCAGCCCTGTGGCTGCCCTTCATGCGCTCCGGGAATGCCGCGGCCCGCAGCATGCGCACTCCAGGCTCTTCAAAGTCAGCCCCTGTGCCGGTCCCGCTTGTGCGCCACCCGAGGCGCGTCTCCCGGGTTGTTCGAATCCATCAGCAGCCGGACACCGCATACCGCCGCCTTTTCCTCTGTGCAGCCCCATTTGGCTGCCACCGTGCCCGTTTCCCCATACCCGGCGAACGTTTGGTGCGCCAATCCGTATCTGCTATAATACTGACAACGAACTGGTGAAAGGAGTTGCCATTGTACGATTTCAGATTCCCCGGTGCCGACCGCTACACAGCATGGTTTCTCATCAGTCAGACCCGCGCAGCCATGACCCGAGTGAGTGAGAAGGAGCTTGCCAAGGTGGGCCTGACCCCTGAGAAGGCCAAGGTCCTGTGGCTGTGCAACGACTACCCGCCACCACTCACCCCGGCAGAGATATCCCGCCTCATGTTTCGCAAGAGCCACTCGGTCGCCGGACTCATCGACCGCATGGAAAGAGATGGCCTGGTGAGGCGTATCCCAAAGAGGAAGGGACATCCCTTCACCGAGATACAGTTGACCGAGAAGGGGCGCGAAATGGTCACCCCGGCCAAAGACGTGATCGTCCGCCTCATCGCGGAGATCATGTCCCCGCTGACCGACGAGGAAGTGGACCAGCTTCAAGAGGTGTTGACGAAGGTGCGAGGAAGTATCCTTGAACGCCTCCGCCTCGACCTGAAGCCTTGGCACGGCAACGGCTATCAACCAGCGTCAACCTACGACTGCAGAGTAGCGCAGGCAGTGTAAGAGCACGCCTCGGCCGGTGCCTATGCTGGCCTGCACTGTGACCCGGCCTCTGACAACAGCGCTGCACCATCCCGCTATGTGTTGCAGCCAGGGTTGAGCCAGGCGAGCTCCCGGAAGCAGGCAACCGGACGCTGTGATGTCGATTGCAGCCTCTCCGAGCCCGTCTGGCAGTTACGTATGCCCTAGACATGCCCGCTGTTCAGTTCCCGATAGATGGTCTGCACCGCAAGTGGGAGCCGTTCAGCGCGAGGCCACTGCAAATACGGCAGGTCAATCTGCTTCACGGCCTCTTCGGCCGAAAGGTCACGATTGTAACAGTCCTTCACCTGATGTCGTAGCTCGACGATACATTGCTTGAGGTCGCCCAGTTCCTTCTTGGTGGAGACGAAACCATGCCCCGGCACTATGGTGTCCACGTCCATTGCCTCGATCTGCTCGATAGCGGCAATCCACCCGGCGCTGCTCCCCATGATGGGCGGAAAGATGTGGTTGAACAACAGGTCTCCGGCATAGAGGAGCCTGTCCTCAGGCAAATACACCATAGTGTCTCCGTCGGTGTGGGCCACACCGGGGTGGATCAGCTCGACGGTACGGCCATCGAAATGCAGCGTCATATGCCGACAATAGGTGATGTCCGGCGGAACAACCCTGGTATCCTTGACGTCGGGAACCACATCGGCGAAACGCTCGGCAAACGATTTCACCATCGCCTCTCCCTGTGACAGAAGCGTCTCCCGCACCTTTCTCTGAGCTACGATTCTTGCCGCAGGCGCAAACGCCTGGTTGCCAAATACGTGGTCGCCGTGGCCGTGAGTGTTTATCAGATAGGCCGGCGGCCTGTCGGTCACCTGGCGCACGTACCCCGCAAGCTGTTGCCCAAAGCCGGGGCTCACCAGGGAGTCGATGACCACCACCTGCTCGCCAGCCACGACGAAACCTGCATTCGGGCCCCCACCTTCCGGCGGGATGAGAGACGTGATCACCGCCCAGGCACCCGGTGCAACCTCCACAAGCCCCGTCCTCGAATCAGAAGTCATAGCCAGCCCTCCTTGGCCACATTGGTCCGGTACTTCGATAGCCCGGTTGTCAAACCAGCCACGACTGCCCGGACTACGCGAACGCTAATGCCCGACCTCCATGGCGCCCCTCTTCATGGACAATCCGCAAGACCATCATCATAACCCTCGTCATAACCATCGGCCCAGCCATCCGAGTAGCCGGCGCTGTAGCCTGTGCTGTACCCCGCGCTATGTCCAGTGGAGTACCCCGTGCTGTGGCCTTCGGTGTACCCGATGCTGTGGCCCTCCGCGTACCCCACAGCCTCCCCTTCGTCGTAGCCCTCGTCGTAGCCTTCGTCGTACCCCTCATCATAGCCGTCGGCCTCGCCATCATCGTAGCCCAGGTCATAGCCGGTGCTATTGCCGCTGGCATAGCCCAGGTCATAGCCGGTGGCATTGCCCGCGTCGTAGCCAAGGTCATACCCGGTGGCGTTGCCCGTGTCGTAGCCAACCTCATGGCCGTCATCGTAGCCTTCATCGTAGGCCTGTGCGTACGACTGGTTATGGCTGATGAAATAGCCGCCAACACCACACCCGACCAGGAGAACCAGTATTACCAGAACAGCCACCGCAAGCTGCCAGACCTTCAGGCCGGGCCACACTCTCTTGCCTATCCACCGTCCGATTCCTCCTGGCTCGGTCTCGACCTCTTCCATGAAATCGTCTTCGTTCATATTGTCCTCGTTCATATCAACCCCTCCTCCAGTTTCTTGCTTGGAGACGCCACCGGGAGCAGCCGCCCGACGGCCTGTTGCCGCTCCGGCCATTGCCCGCAGGTGCTCAAGCAGTCAAGAAGCCCATGAGAGGGAACCCTGCCAACGCCACCGTCCGGTCACACGCCCGATGCACGGCTGCGAAGCCCTGCGCTCCGCCGATGGCCGAGACTGCACCTGGAACTCCCGCACATTCGGTTACCGGCCGCTCACAGCGAGCCTCACCACGAGTAGTAGCCGTCCCAGTAGCCGTCCCAATAGCCGTCCCAGTAGCCGTCCTCCCACCCACTCCAGTACTGCCCGGCCGACGCTGCGCTCCCCGCAGCATAACCCTCGTCGTAGCCCTCATCATGGCCCGTGTCATAGCCCTCGGACTCACCGACCCAGTAGCCCTCATCGTAACCCGAGGTGTAGCCGACAGCCTCCCCAGCCGCGTGGCCGACGGTGTAGCCGGTGGTGTTGCCCGCAGCGTAGCCCACGTTGTACCCCTCACTGTAGGCCTGGCTACGCCCGTAGAAATAGCCGCCGACACCGCCACCGACCAGCAGCACCACTGCCAGCACTACCGCGACTATGATGTGCCATGCCTGCAACCCCCGCCCCCCTCCCTCGAACTCCTCCTCTGCCTCGATCATCTCCTCCATCTCTTGCTCATCCATCCGGTACCTCCTTGGACTTCCTGCTCAGCCCCCATCCACCGCGACAACCGTTCAGATCTGTCTCTCCATTTCGACATGCTGAACGCCAGCTTCCCGGAAAGGCAGTCCTATCTCATCAAACCCACAGCACTTGTAGAAGGGAACCACCGCACACTGCGCGTGCAGGACTACCTGCTCCACTCCCCTCTCCTTCAGTTCCCCGATCACGAAGGACGTGACCCGGCTGCCTATGCCCTTGCGGCGGCAACCGTCCAGCACGGCCATCCTCTCCAGTTTCGCCCGCCTCGAGCTCAGAAAGCGCACCCTTGCCGTCCCGACGACCTCCGTCCCATTCTTGACCACTGCGTGGAGCGCTTCCCCATCATTGCCGTCGAACACCAGCCCCTCCGCGATACCCTGCTCCTCGACAAACACGCGTCTCCTTACTGCGAAGGCCCCGCTCAGCTCACTCTGGTCCTCCGTCAGCTTGTAGCTCAAGCCCTCCATCACCAGCTCCAGCCCTCCAGCGCCCGCCATCGACTAGATGATATCGTGCCCGTATCACAGCCCGTCAGGTCAAACGCCCGGGCAGGCACTCCATCGCTCTTGCTCCTGACGCGCCCTAGTACCCCCTCTTCTTGTCCACCACATGGCGCAGC
>Ga0180434_10003276_pt1 | contig 20771 bp, 23 predicted proteins | sample SS_ome_7_FD_132453 | JGI IMG/M metagenome (GOLD analysis project Ga0180434, IMG submission 132453) | Hypersaline lake sediment archaeal communities from the Salton Sea, California, USA - SS_1_D_2 metaG | ecosystem: Environmental > Aquatic > Non-marine Saline and Alkaline > Hypersaline >...
AGCCTCCGGCCGGGCCACCGCCTTCCATGAACAGGGTGGACAACAGCAGGGTAAAGGCGAACGGCAGGATCCAGAATGAAAAGTTGTTCATCCTCGGCAGGGCCATATCCGGCGCACCGATCTGCATTGGGATCAGCCAGTTGGCCAGGCCGGTAAAGGCCGGCATGACCGCACCGAAAATCATGATCAGCGCGTGCATGGTGGTCATCGAATTGAAGAACAGGGGATCCACGACCTGCAAGCCCGGCTCGAACAACTCGGCGCGTATAACCATCGCCATGGCGCCGCCGATGAAGAACATCACCAGCGCGAACAGCAGGTACAGGGTACCGATGTCCTTGTGGTTGGTGGTGGTCACCCATCGCATGAGACCCTTGGAAGGCCCGTGGTCGTGGTGCTCGTCGTGAGTTGCTGCATGACTCATTGACTAACTCTCCGTATCAAAATCTTAGCGGGCCGCTTTGATGTCAGCGGGTTGAACAACACTGGCATTATTGCCCCAGGCATTGCGCTCGTAGGTAATCACGGCCGCCAGGTCCACATCGTTGAGGATGCCCTTGTAGGCGGCCATGGCCGTCGCGGGCTTTCCGTTCAGAACGATGTCTATGTGGGCTGTCGGATCACCAGTGGCTATGGCACTACCGGCCAAAGCAGGAAACGCAGGAGCAATGCCCTGCCCGTTAGGCATGTGACATGCGCCACAGTTGGCGTCGTAGACCTGCTCGCCCTTGGCCATCAGTTCATCTTTGGTCCACTCGCGATCCGCAGAGGCCTCCACCTTGGCCGCTTCACCCTTCTGGGCAGCCACCCAGGCCGCATAGTCAGCCGGCTCTTTGGCAACCACCACGATCGGCATAAAGCCATGGTCACGCCCGCACAGCTCTGCACAGTTGCCACGGTAAACGCCCGGCTTATCGATCTGGGTCAAGCCCTCGTTGATGAAGCCAGGGATGGCGTCTTTCTTCCAACCCAGGTCAGGCACCCACCAGGCATGAATCACGTCCGCGGCAGTCAGCAGGAAGCGGATCTTTTTGCCCGTCGGAACCACCAGGGGATTGTCCACGTCGAGCAGGTATGTTTCTCCGAACTTTTCGCGTAGTTTTTCCTCGGTCATACCCGCACCCACCAGCCTTGCCTCGTTGTGGTCCGGATGTAACGAGCTGACGAACCTGATGCCCTCAGCTTCACCATCGACATATTCGTACTGCCACTTCCATTGCAGGCCGGTGACCTTGATGGTCATGTCCGCGTTCGAGGTATCTTCCATCGCCAACAGTGTCTTGGTGGCGGGAATGGCCATACTCACCAGGATAACGATGGGAATCACCGTCCAGACGATCTCCATGGTGGTACTTTCGTGGAATTGGGCCGCAACGGCACCCTTGGACTTGCGGTGATGCAATATCGACCAGATCATGGCGCCAAACACCACCACTCCGATGGCAACGCATACCCAGAAAATGATCATGTGCAGGTCGTAGACTTCGTTGCTGGTGACGGTCACGCCCTCGCGCATGTTGAGGACCAACTCGGCGGTTGCCGGCATGGCCAGCAACCCGAGGACCGCCGCCAACAGACCGAGCCCTTTACGTGATGCTCTCACTGCTTCATCTCCCACTTTTGGTGTTTATTTATCTTTATCTGCTGACCAGCCAGGCAGGTCAGCATGTCGTTATCCGACTTATTTTTTGCCGAGCAACTTTTTCAACTCGCCCGCCAGTTCTTTTTTTTCTGATTCGCCGAGAAACTCTCCCACCTCGACGCGGTTACCGGAAGCGCCTATCACGACACGGTCCGGATACCACCCCTTGTGAGGCTGCAGATCCACCCGGGCCCAGGCCCTCGGGAAACTGACACGACTCTCGGGGCCTCCTGTCTTCGAACCACAACGGCGCTGGCTCCCCTTCTCGACCACCACCTCGGATTCGTCCAATGAGACCACTTCGCACCGCATGCCCGCCTTGGCAACCAGGTAGCTGCAGGAGACCAGCGCTGCGATTTCCAGTCCCGCAAACGGCAGGATCAACCAGTAACCCTTAAAAGCAAAAACCAGAGAAACTGTGCCCAGCACCCCAGCTACAGCAGCCGCAAAGATCATGGACTGGCGCCAACTCAGAGAGCGATTGGGCCGGATCACAACCCGACAGTGCGCCTCGTCAGGGAAACATTCCGTGGTGACCACTGCTTTCTCTCCCGGTCGCCGCGCCCACTTCGCAGGGCACCCCTAGCGCGGACCAACAGCATTAAAACCTGGCGCAGACCAAACCCGGCGCGCCGGTACGAACTTGCGCAGTCTGGTCTATCGAAGCCACAGACTATCGAGCGAAACTAGATACCGCAAGTAATTTTGACCGGGGTCAATGCAAAATAATGTTTATGATATCGAGATTACCGAATATTTGAATTTACTTATTCTTGATATTTGTAAAAAGTAAAGTAAAGGACGCGGCAATCTGAAGTTAGCGGCCTGTATGATTTTAGAGGGTAGAAAAATTAATTTTCTACCAGCGCCAGCAGCTGCTCAGTCTGCAGTTGCCCCTCCCCCTGCCAAGGCTACACACCCAGGCAAGGCGACCGGAGCTTATCGTGCAGGGTCTCAAGGTTCTCCGCGACGCGCTCCATGTCCGGATCGACCTGCGAAGCAATCCACCCACCAAGACGGACGCCACTTTGCAGGATTGCGAACTCGCTCAGGCGCGCGTGATTGAGGCATCCCAGGCGCAAACCCACCACCAGGATCACTGGTAACTCAAGGGCCAGTGCCACGTCCGAGATATCCAGATGGTCCGCAAGCGGCACCATCCAGCCACCGGCGCCTTCGGCGACCACACAGTCGCTTCGAGCTGCAAGCGCGCGCGCCGTGCGCCGGATCTCCGGCAACTCCACGGCCAGGTTGACATCTCTCGAAGCAATATGGGGCGAAACTGCAGCCTCGTAACAGTAGGGATTCACGTCACGGTAGTCCCAATCAGATCCCGCGGCTTCGATAAGTGTCAGTGCGTCGTCATTCTGCCACTCACCGCCATTCCTGACCGCGCCCGCTGCTACCGGTTTGAAGGGGGCCACCCGTTTTCCATGCTCGCGCAACGCCAGGATCAACTCGGCGGAAACATGGGTCTTTCCACAGCCGGTGTCAGTGCCGGTAATGAAAAGCCCGTTCATGACGACCTCAACACGTCCAGCGAGACGTGCACTTCGTCCCCAGACCGGCGTTGCTGTGCACCCCACGCGTGCCCATAGACCACCTCGTAGGTAGCAGGCAGGCGCCCGTCGGCACCTCTGAATCGCTCATACACCCCTGCCAGCGCTTTCATGCGTGTCTTGCCAGTCAACGAACGTGACCGCGCCGCGGCCGCATTACTGGCCCCAATCGCCTTCAGGTCACGCATCAGCTCCGGCAGGGTGCTGTAGGTCAGACACAGGTTTTCCATGTCCATAACCGGATCAGCAAAACCCGCAGCCACCATCATGTCGCCGTAGTGGTGCATATCGATAAAGCCGTGCACATGCTCGTCCCCATCCACCTCGGACCAGGCATGGCGCAACTCCTTCAAGGTGTCCGGCCCGAAACTTGAGAACATCAGCAGGCCGCCCGGGCGCAGCACCCGGTGCATCTCGGCAATGGCGCCAGCCGGATCCTGGCTCCACTGGATGGCTGCGTTGGAAAAAACCAGGTCCACGCTGTGCGGTGCCAGCGGCAGGAAATCCAGGTCGCCGCAAAGACAACGCGGACGACGACGCCAGCGGCCACGCCTGCGCGTACGTGCCAACATCGGCAGGGCGAAGTCGAGACCGATGACCTCGGCTTTGGGGTAACGTTTGAGCAGCGCTTCCGTTTGCACGCCGGTACCGCAACCAATATCCAGCACGCGTTGAGGCATCAACTTCACATAGTCCAGACGCTCGAGCATACGCCGCCCAATCTCGTGCTGCAGCACAGCCGCGGCATCATACGAATCGGCAGCCTTCCCAAAGGTACGACGCGCACACTGCTTATCTATCTCCGGATTCTTATCCACAATACGTATCCAGCCACTGCAGGCTCTCTTGCGTGTGTGACACCAGCGGGGCATGCCCAGCCGCTTCGATGGATTCAACAGTCGCCGCCGGCAACATCTCGGTGACCGCTTTTGCAGCAGCAACTGGCACCAGGGTGTCACGCCCACCAAACAACCAATGCACTGGCATCGTCAGTTGCGCCAACGGCTCACGCAGGTCGGCGTTCAACAACAGCGAAAGCCCCACCCTGAGCGCCTCGCTATCCGCTGAAGGGCGTTGCGCCAAGGCCTCGCTAAGCGTGCGCAGCACGGTACGAGCATCTTCAGCGCCTTTTACCTGCAGACCGAGAAAGCGTTTCAGTGTCGCTTGCGGATCAGCCACCAGGTTCTGCGCAAACTGGTCGAACACCGCGGCAGGCATCGCTGCCTGCCAGCCCTCGCGCTGCACGAAACTCGGCGTGGTACACACCAGGCACAGCGCATGCACACGTTCCGGGGCTATAAGCCCAGTCCGTAGCGCCAGCACCCCGCCCAGCGACCAGCCCACCCAGACGGCCTTCGCGGGAGCCACGTCCAGGCAGTCCTGCACCCAGGCATCCAGATCAGCCTGGCCCTCGAATGCACTGGCTCCATGACCGGGCAACTCGATTACCGTAACCCGGTAACGCTCGCGTAATGCCGGCAACAAAAGCTCCCAGACACCGGCATTCATCCCCCAACCATGCAGCAGCACCATATCCGGGCCGCTACCCGCCGTTTCGCACCACAGGCTCATGCCGCATCCGCCAGGGGTCGCATCGCTTCCAACAGCCGGTCAACCTGTTCCGGCTGGTGCGCCGCCGAAAAGGTCACGCGCAGCCGCGCACTCCCCTGCGGAACGGTCGGCGGACGGATTGCGGTCACCAGGATGCCCTGCTCCAGCAGGCTGCTGCTCCATCGCACAGCCGTTTCAGCATCCCCCAACAAAACGGGTTGAATCGGCGTGCTCGAGTCCATCACTTGCAGGCCGAACGAAATGGCACCATCGCGAAAACGTTTCACCAACAATTGCAGATGATCACGTCGCCATTGTTCCTCGGCCATGATGCGCAGACTCGTGCGTGTCGCTTCGGCCAGCGCCGCGGGCATGGCGGTAGTGTAGACATAGCTTCGCGCCCGTTGAATCAGCGTCTCGATCAGGTCTTCGGAACCGGCCACGAAAGCCCCTGCAGTACCCAACGCCTTGCCCAGGGTCGCCATGTAGACCGGCACTTCTGCAAAGCCCAATCCCGCCGCAGCCACACTCCCTCGCCCCTGCTCCCCCAGCACCCCAAAGCCATGCGCATCGTCGACCATCAGGGCTGCGTCGTGCTGCTTTGCAAGATTCGCCATCTCACTCAAGGGAGCCAAGTCGCCATCCATACTGAAAACGCCATCGCTCGCCACCAGGCATTGACCCTCGGCACCATCGAGCATGCGTTGCAGGCCCTGCATGTCACCATGCCGGTAACGCCTCAGCTTTGCGCCGCAAAGTGTGGCACCGTCTATCAATGAGGCATGATTGAGCTTATCCTGCAGCAAGGTATCGCCACGCCCCAGCAAGGCCGACAACACCCCGAGATTGGCCATGTAGCCCGTGGAAAACAGCAATGCACGCCCGGCACCAAGCAGCGCAGCCAGTTCATCCTCCAGGGCATGGTGTGCTGCGGAATGTCCACTGATCAGGTGCGCCGCACCACTGCCCACGCCATAACGACGCGTCCCCTCTCGCATGGACTCGGCCAGACGTGGATCGCTAGCCAGCCCTAGGTAGTCATTGGAGCAGAACGATAAGAGTTCTCGGCCATCGCAATGCACCAGCACGCCCTGTGGACCGTCGATCACGCGGCGACTACGGTAAAGACCCTGTACCTTGCGCGACTCAAGATCAGCACGCAGGCCGTGCAACGGATTCATCGCCAAACCGGATAAACCTCAGGGTCCGCAGCAGACCTGTTGATCCGTTTCCAGCTCGGTCTGCTCCATGCGTATTCCCAGACGCTCGAAAAGAGCCTGGTCGGTATCAGCGCCCGGGTTTTCAGTGGTCAGCAGGCGCTCACCATAGAACATCGAATTGGCACCGGCGAGGAAACAAAGGGCCTGCATTTCGTCAGACATTTCAGTGCGGCCGGCGGAAAGGCGGACGTAGCTCTGCGGCATCAGGATGCGTGCCACGGCAATCGAGCGCACGAACTCCAACGGGTCGATCTGATCAGCGCCATACAGCGGCGTACCTTCGATCTGTACCAGCATGTTGATCGGCACCGACTGCGGGTGTTGCGGCATATTGGCCAGTTCCTGCAGCATGCGCGCCCGGTCTGTTGAGGTCTCACCCATGCCAAGAATGCCACCGGAACAGACGTTGATCCCCGCATCGCGTACGTGCTGCAAGGTATCGAGGCGGTCCTGGAAGGTGCGTGTGGTGATGACGTTGCCGTAGAACTCCGGCGAGGTGTCGAGGTTGTGATTGTAGTAATCCAGGCCAGCGTCGCGCAGGCGCTTTGCCTGCGGCTCGGTAAGCATGCCGAGGGTCACGCAGGTCTGCATCCCCAGGTCACGTACCGCCTGAATCATCTCGATGACCTTGTCGAGATTCTTGTCGGTCGGATTACGCCATGCCGCACCCATGCAGAAGCGATTGGCACCCTTGTCCTTGGCGGCCTGCGCTGCCTCTACCACCTCGTCCAGCGGCAGCAGTTTTTCGCGCTCCAGCTCGGTGTCGTACTTGGCGCTCTGCGAGCAGTAACTGCAGTCCTCCGCGCAGGCACCGGTCTTGATAGACAAAAGCGTACTCACCTGAACCTGGTTGGCATCGAAGTTCTCGCGGTGGATGGTCTGCGCCTCGAACAAAAGGTCGTTGAATGGCAGGTCGAAAAGGGCCTGGATCTCTTCCAGGCTCCAGTCGTGACGGTTGCTGGTTTTTGGATTGGTGGCCTCAGACATGCTCGAATTCCTCTTGTTGTTCAGGCTCGGGCAGCTCGATGTCCTGCCAGTCCTCTTTACGCACGCGGATCATCGACCAGATCGACCAGGGCACGATGATGAGAACACCGATGCCCCAGGCAATCAGCCATGGCGTGATGCCCTTTCCGGGAAAGAAGGTTCCAACCGGGATGATGAGCCCCATGACGCCATAGAAACGGTACGCGGCCCACTGGGTGTACTTACCAACTCTCGGATCGGGGTGATGACGATGCAACGCATAGATCAGCATGGAGATTCCAAACCATAAGATTGGCAATGGCGGAAGCAATATGCTGATCAGGTTGCCGAGGTCCATCTGCATCGCGGCAAACCGGGAAGAAGAGGCCTTGAGCACGCGGGGGCTTTTTTCATTCATGGAGATAACGGAGAATCCCAGAAAACAGGTCTGGCGCGCCATATTAGGGGGCGCCACCCCACTGTCAACCCGAAAAGGACTTCATGGTAGACATGTGTATAACTTTTATACAGCATCAAAGAGCCCGCTGTCGCCTGTGTCACGCCCCGGCACCTCCGGATCTGCCGCTGTGTGAGCGATGCCTCGCGGCCTTGCCACATCTCGAGAATGCCTGCCCATCTTGCGCCCTCCCCATGGAGGTCGGCGCTCCACCGGAAAGCCTTTGCGGTGAATGCCAGGCTGACCCGCCCGCTTTCGAGCGGAGTCGGGTGCCACTACGCTACCAGGCACCTGTCAGCGACCTGATCAGCCGCTTCAAATACCACCGGGCACTCAGCGACGGCCAGCTGCTCGCACAACTGCTTGCGAGGCATGTGCGGGACACACCGCTCGACGTGCAGCTCCTGCTGCCCATGCCTCTGCATCCGGGTCGTCTGAAAGAACGCGGCTATAACCAGGCAGCAGAACTGGCCCGGACACTGAGCCGCGCAACCGGCATCCCCTGGAACAGCACATTATTGAAGCGCACCAGAGCCGCGCCCACCCAGCGCGAGGCCAATAAACGAGAACGTCGGCGAAACGTCCGCAAGGCTTTTGTGTGCGAATCGAAGAACCTGCCACAGCGCGTCGCCATTATCGATGACGTAGTGACTACCGGCTCTACCGCGCGTGCTGCGGCCGCTGCCGTAAAACTGGCCGGAGCGGACCGGGTAGAGATCTGGGCTGTCGCAAGAACGCCCAAACCCGGTGATTGAACAGCCCGAAAATGAAAAAGGGCCGGAACCGTCAACGGCTCCAGCCCTTTCGCCTGGTTTCATGTGGGTATCAGCGGTCAGCGATGACCTTCTCCTTCATCTCCCGGCGTTCCTGGGCATCGATACTCAGGGTTGCGATCGGGCGCGCCTCCAGGCGCTGGATGCCAATAGCATCCCCGGTATCCTCGCAGTAACCGTAGCTGCCGTCGTCGATACGCTCGAGCGCCTGCTCAACCTTGCGTAGCAGCTTTCGGTAGCGGTCGCGGGTGCGCAGCTCCAGGCCATGCTCGCTTTCGCGGTTGGCACGATCCGCCTCATCACCCACTTCCTGGTAGGACTTATCACGCAGATTATCCAGGGTCTCCTGCGCTTCCTGCATCAGCTCCTCGCGCCAGGCGATCAACTTGAGACGGAAGTATTCCAACTGCTTGGGGTTCATGTATTCCTCTTTCGCAGTCGGTTTGTAGTTAGCGGGAAGCTTTACGGCCATTCGGCTCTCTCCACAAATAAGTAAGCGGGCGGTTTTTTACCCACATGCCGGCAAGAAATCAAGTTTTTAACGCTTATCAATGTCGGCGCGACTCAGGAATGAGCACCCAACTCCAGCTTCATCGGCCTGGAATCAGTCCATTTTGCGGCCCGGAAGCTAGAAAAGGCCGAGACAGGGAGGCGGGGCCGGATCGTGCGGTGCCGATAGAAATGCCCGCACCAGGTCCATGCCACAGCTATCGCTGTCGAGCACCCCGTGACCAATGCCCGGAAATGTGAAGACATAGCTGTTACTCAGCCCGAGCGCCCCTTCGTAGGCCCATTGCGGCGGCGTTACCGGGTCAAACTCTCCGGCCAGCAACAGGGTCGGGACCGAACTGATAACCGGCTGACGGAACCAATTCCCGGCGTCGCCGGACGGCCAGTCCCGGCACGCACCGTAGTCCCAGTCGTACTGACGAATGTTGGCGACCAGGGGATACGTACGCAGCTGACGCAGAAACTCCCAACGTGGGAAGGGGCCATTGTCAGCACAGTCCACCGAATTGGCGACCGCCTCGCTGAGCGAGTCATCGAGCATCAGTGCCAGAGATTCCTGCAACATGCTGCGCAACTCGCTGCTAACATTGCCGCGCGCCAGGGAACTGATCGCCCCCGGCAGCAGCTTCAGATTGCTCCATACATACTGGCTTTCGAATATCAGCCACGCCAGATCATCCGCATCCATGACCACCGGCAACGGCAGCCCGGTATCCGGGTCACGCAACTCGAGCCGCATGTGCTGCCGCTGCAGCAGCGCCATCGCGTTTTCCAGGTCGGCCCGCAGCCGCTCCGGATGGTATTCACAGTCGCTCAGCAACTCGCATGTGCGGATAAACAGGTACAGGGAACGATTGAGCAGCCAGGTATCGCTGGCCTCGCCCGGCACTTGGGGCGGATAAACGGAGTCGAGCACCGCGCCCCTGAGACCTTCGGGTTGACGACGCATGATCTCCAAAGCCACACGGGTGCCGTAGGAAACACTGTATAACTGCCAGTCCTCGAGACCGAGGGCCAGCACCAGGTTCAATGCATCATCGGCATTGTGGGGCGTGTTGAAGCTGCCCAGGTCCCAGCCCTGCGCCAACAGCCGATCCCGGCAGGCCAGCATCGCATCCCGCATCAACGCGTATTCCTGCTCGACCGGCAGGGTGCTGTCGAGCAGGGCCCGCCGACGTTCGGTGGCCTCATGACACCTTAGTGAAGGTTTGCTCAGGCCGACGCCCCGCTGGTCGTAGAGAATGACATCCGCAGACCAATCCACCTGTTCGAACCAGGCAAACCAACCGGGCATGTTTTCTGCGTCCAGGCCCGTTGCCCCGCCCGGTCCACCGGCGATATAGAGCACGGGAGGATTGGAACGCCGCCAGACCGGCGCCTGCAGGTAGACAACCGGCAAAGAAAAACCGCGGCCGTTTGCCGTCTTGAGTCGCGCACAATGCACGGCCTGCAGCAGCGGAGCCTCAAACCAGCAGTCGACCCATTCGAGTGTCGCGCCGTGAGGCATATCGGCAACCTGGGGGGGCGCATGCAACTGCCGCAAGACCCACCAGGCCGCCGCCGTGAGCAGCAGCAAAACCAGCAATACACGCAAGAACCGGCGCAGCATCAGGGGGTGATAAGGTAGTCGAGAAACAGCCCGCCAAAAACCGCCAGGCCAAACAGATTGTTATTGAGAAACGCCCGAAAACAGGCCTTGCGTTCGCGATCCCGGATCAGGTATTGCTGAAAGACAAACAACCCGGCACCCAGCACCAGGCCTCCCACCCAGGCGCCGCCGCGACCAGCGATCTGCCCCGCCTGCCAGAGCAGGCCCAGCATCGTCAACTGCAGCATGCCGATGATCAGACGGTCGTAGCGACCGAATAAAATGGCCGCGGACTTGATACCTACCTTGAGGTCATCCTCGCGATCGACCATGGCGTACATGGTGTCGTAGATCAGCGCCCAGGTGACGGTCGCCGCGAAAAGCCACCAGGCCACCGGCGGGATCTCATTCTGCAGGGCAGTAAAGGCCATTGGAACCGCCCAAGCAAACGCGACACCCAGCACCAGTTGCGGCAGGTGCGTGTACCGCTTCGTGAACGGATACATCGCTGCCAGCGCCACCGCCACAAAGGAATGCATGATGGTCAGCTTATTGAGAAAGAGCACGAGGACGAACGCCGCCAGGCTGAGTGCCACAAAAACACCCAGCGCCTCCCCAGGGCTGACGGCACCCGTCGCCAAGGGCCGCTGCGCAGTCCGCTCGACCAAGCCATCGAAATCGCGATCCGCATAATCATTGATGGCACACCCAGCCGATCGCATCAGTGCCGTCCCGGCAATGAAAATGAGGACCACCCACCAGGTTGGATTGCCCTCGCCGGCAATCCACAGTGCCCAGAGCGCTGGCCAGAGCAGCAGGTAGATGCCAATCGGACGGTCCGCCCGCACCAACAACCAGTAGTTTCGAAGCCGGCCGCGCCAACCCTTCGGCTGCAGGACATCGCTGCGCGCGAATTCCCTTTTCATCGGCCACGCTCCGGAATGGGTGGCAGAAAAATCTCGTTTACCAGCAGTTTCTGCCCCGCGAAGGCAAACAGCGTGCGCCGCCCCCAGACCTCATCAGGCAACGCCTGCAGATGTGAACAGGCGGACCGGAACAACGCGTGACGCGGCGTAATGCGGGCCACCTCGACCGCCAGGCGCTGCGTGTTCGGATCCGCAAACAACAAGGCGCCCAACGGCTTGTCACCCAAATGCGCCAGGCGCAGCGCACCGCCGGTAAGGCTGGTCGCGGGAATCAGGGTCCGCGCAAATACCCACGACTGTTTATCGCACAGAAGTTCCACCTCGCGTAACAGCGCCGTCAACCGCAGCGGCATACCGAGAATACGACGCTCGCTCGGCGCAGCACCCTCCCAGCCCTGGCGCTGCACCTGAACGCTGAATCGGCCTTGGCAGGCATTGATTATCGCCTGCGTCAACGAACCCTTGTCTTTCAACCACGGCGCCACCTGGGCCGGCAGCAGAGAGCCACGCAGCCGATCGAGGCTGACCCAGGCAGGCTCGGCAACGCTGGAGAACGAGGAAACGGACATCGGGCGATCATCAGAAAACGGCTTTACAGGTGCTGAGTGTATCAAGTTCGCGCCAAGACGCTCGATAACAACAGTATGCAAAAAATCTCTGAACTTCTTTTTCCGCACTGGCGTTCGGAACAGGAGGCGCATGGATCCTGGCAGATGTGGCTCAACCGCCTGCTATTCGATCTGGACACCCCGCTCGGCCGCAACGCCAATCTCCTGGGTATGCTGGTGATCATCGGCAGCGTACTGCTGTCGATGTTTGCCACCCTGCCGGGGTTGGACAAGGAAACCCTGATCGCGATTCACCGGATCGAGATGGCGGTATCAGTGGCGTTTGCCGTCGAGTACTTCCTGCGCCTTTACAGCAGCCGTTGGCCCCTGCGCTATGCGTTCAGCTTCTACGGGATCGTTGACCTGGTGACCTGGCTGCCTTTACTCCTCTTGGAGGAAGCCTTCCTGGCACTGCGCCTGCTACGTATCCTGCGCCTGCTCAAGCTATTGCGCTACATGCGTGCTCTGCGCCTGTTCTTCGCCTCCATGATCGAGGTGGTCGACGTGGTCCTGGTGGTACTTGCCACCATCGTGGTTATCGCCCTGGTGTCCGGCAACCTGATCCATTACATCGAACCGCAGACGTTTCCTGATGCCTATACCGGCACCTGGTGGAGTATCGTCACTATGACCACCGTCGGTTATGGCGACCTGGTGCCGCAAAGCATTGCCGGCAAAGTGGCAGCCACGGTACTCATGTTGGCCGGTGTGACCTCGTTTGCCTTGTTGACAGGGACAGTTTCGATCACGCTCAACGAGCACCTGAAAAAGCGCAGTCGCTGCCCGTGTTGTCACCATGCCATCGCCAAGAACGCCAATTTCTGCCCCAACTGCGGCACAGACCAGCGCGAGCCCCCCAACGAGCAATACTGAAGCGGTTGCTCAAGTGTTAGTGCCGAACAGGTCCAGTTGCGGATGCCCGAAATTGCGCGGCCTGAACAGGTCACAACGCAGTTCCGGCAGCCCCGGAAACCCCAGCTTGTCCACCGCAAGGTGGAAACGCCGCGAGATCAGGTCGGCGAAAACACCTTCGCCACGCATACGCGTGCCAAACCGGTTGTCGTAAAGTTTGCCGTCGCGACAATCTCGGATACGGTTGAGCACCCGCGCTGCCTGGTTCGGGTAATGTGCATGTAGCCAATCCTCAAAAAGACCAGCCACCTCGCGGGGCAGGCGCAACAGTACGTAGTCGGCCTGCAAGGCTCCGGCCCCCCGTGCCGCTTCCAGGATAGGGCCGAGCTCACTGTCATTCAGGTAGGGAATCAGCGGCGCCATCAGCACCCCCACGGGGATACCTGCCCGATGCAGGGCCTCGATCAGCGCCAGGCGTCTCCCCGGCGACGGCGCACGCGGCTCCATTCGCCGTGCCAACAGGGGATCGAGTGTGGTCAGTGAAACCATCACCTGGACCAGCCCATCGCCTGCAAGATCCTGCAACAGGTCCAGGTCACGCTCGATGAGCACCCCCTTGGTGATGATGCTTACCGGGTGGCGCATCTCAGCCAACACTTCCAGGATCCCACGGGTGATTGCCAGCCTGCGCTCGATCGGCTGGTAGGCGTCGGTATTCACACCCAAGGCGATTGGCTCGCACTCGTACGATCCGGCCGCCAGCTCGTCACGCAGCAGTTGTGGGGCATCCGGTTTGTAGTGCAGACGCGTCTCGAAATCGAGCCCCGGCGAGTAACCCAGGTACGCGTGTGAGGGCCGCGCAAAACAGTACACACAGCCGTGCTCACAACCCCGGTAGGGATTGATCGACTGGCGGAACGGCACATCCGGCGACTGGTTGCGCACAACGACAGTGCGACTGCTATCGCGAATCAGCTCACGCGCAGGGTTTTCCTGTGCCTCCAGACTGCCCCAACCGTCATCCACCGCCTCACGGGAATAGCGATCGAAACGGTTGTCCGGATTGTCCAGCGCACCACGCCCTTTTATTGGGTCTTTCATGACACTCCCGGACTTCAAACCACCGAGTAATTGGCCCGCTCGCCCAGCCAGCGGTGGATGAGCGCCGGTACCAGGTCAGGGTCAGCGCCGATCAGCTGGTCTGCCAATGCCTGTACCTGCGGCACCATTGCCTGGTCACGTACGAGGTCCGCGATACGGAACTGTACCTCGCCAGTCTGGCGGGTACCCAGCACTTCGCCCGGGCCACGTAGCTCCAGGTCTTTTTGCGCCACCAGGAAGCCGTCGTTCGTCTCGCGCATAATACCGAGTCGTTGCTGTGCAACCTGCCCAAGCGGGGGCTGATACATCAACACGCAGTGCGATTCCTGAGCACCTCGCCCAACCCGACCACGCAACTGGTGCAGCTGCGAGAGCCCCAGTCGCTCAGCATTCTCAATGATCATCAGGCTGGCATTGGGCACATCCACGCCGACCTCGATCACCGTGGTCGCTACCAGCAGGTCGATATCAGCGGCATTGAAGGCTTGCATCACCTGTTCTTTCTCTGCGGCCTTGAGCCGCCCATGCACCAGACCTACCCGCAAGGGCGCAAGCGCTTCGGCCAGTGCCTGTGCCGTGTCCTCGGCGGCCTGAGCCTGCAGGGTTTCGTTTTCCTCGATCAGGGTACAGACCCAGTAGGCCTGCCGACCCTGGCGACAATTGTCACCGACGCGGGCAACGATCTCGTCTCGCCGCTGCTCGGAAATAACGACGGTCTGCACAGGAGTCCGCCCGGGAGGCAGTTCGTCGATCACCGACAGGTCCAGATCGGCATAGGCGGTCATGGCCAGGGTACGCGGAATCGGGGTTGCGGTCATGATCAGCTGGTGCGGGGTCAGACCGTTACCTTTCTCACGCAATGCCAGGCGCTGGTGTACGCCAAAACGATGCTGCTCATCGACAATCACCAGCCCAAGATTCCTGAACTGGACATCTTCCTGGAACAGGGCATGCGTGCCCACTACCACCAGCACCTCACCTTCGACCAGGCGCTGCAGGATCTCCGCTCTTTTGCGGCCCTTGTGACGCCCACTCAACCAGCCTACCTCCAGGCCGAGCGGTTTCAGCCACAGCTCGAAGTTGCGCCGATGCTGTTCGGCAAGCAGTTCGGTCGGCGCCATCAGGGCGATCTGGTGACCGGCCTCGACCATGTGCAGCGCGGCTATCGCCGCCACCACCGTCTTGCCGCAGCCCACGTCGCCCTGCACCAGGCGCATCATCGGGTGCTCCTTGCGCATGTCCGCAAGGACCGCCTCGCTGACCCGCCATTGTGCATCGGTCAGGGTGAAAGGCAGGTTGGCGAGCAACTGTTGCGCGAGGTTCCCCCCGCCGGCAGGCACCGCGGGCGCCTCGTGCTGGCGATGGCTTTCTCGAAGCTGACGCAGGCTCAGCTGATGCGCGAGCAGTTCCTCGAACGCCAGGCGCAGCTGCGCCGGGTGGCCGTTTTCCGAGAGCAGCTGTTGCGACACGTCCGGCGGCGGCCGGTGCAACAAGGCTACCGCCTGCGGCAGTGGCGGCAGTTGCAGGGACCGCAATAACGACTCGGGCAACAGCTCCTGCAGCACCCCGCCTCTGCGCAGCAGCACCAGCGCCTTGTCGGTGAGATCGCGCCAGCTCAGCTGATGCATGCCTTCGGTCGTGGGGTAAATCGGCGTGAGCGACTGCTCGACTTCGGGCACAGCGTCTCCATTGATGCGTTCGTATTCAGGATGCACCAATTCGTAGTGGGTCGGGCCGTTACGCACCTCGCCGAAACAACGCAGGCGGGTACCCCGCGAGAGATTGTTCTTTTGCGCGGTACTGAAATGGAAAAAGCGCAAGACCATAGCACCCGTGCCATCAGATACCTGCACGAGTAGCGAACGACGCTTGCCAAAGCGGATTTCGGCGTGGTCGACCTCGACCTCGATCACCGCCTGATCGCCCGGGCGAAGGCTGCCAACCGGGACAATACGGGTGCGATCCTGATACCGTAAGGGCAGGTGAAAGAGCACATCCTGCACGGTGACTACCCCCAGCCTCGACAGCTGCTCAGCTCGCTTGGGACCAACACCCTTGAGCGCACTCACGGGTGTCGCAGCCAGACTGTCCTTAAGGGCATTCATGTCATGCAGGATACGCAAGCAAGGAGAACAGAACAAGAACGCGATATGTACCAGGAGACGCTTGAAATCGCCACGCGCGGCCGTGGCACGTACAGCATCACTGCCGAGCTACAAAAGGTCGTACAAAAAAGTGGTGTCGAAACCGGCTTATGCCACCTGTTTGTGCAGCACACCAGCGCCTCGCTGGTCATCTGTGAGAATGCCGACCCGGACGTGCGCTCAGACCTCGAAGGATGGATGCAGCGCCAGGTACCGGATGGCGACCCGGCTTACGCGCACAGCATGGAAGGGGCGGATGATATGCCGGCGCATATCCGCTCGATTCTCACCAACATGGACCTGACCATACCGGTGACGGCGAGAAGCGCCGCGCTTGGCGTCTGGCAGGGAGTGTTCCTTTACGAGCACCGGTACCAGCCGCATCGACGCCGGGTAATCGTGACCGTCAAGGATTAGCGATTGCCCCCGGGGACCCTTTCTTTATCCTCGGCGCATTCCGCGATGGTCGCGCCGCAATTCGAGGACACCCATGCAGCGTTCTTGTACCGCCTGGTTCCTACAGCTTATCCATTGGGCATGACGCAAAAAAGCCGGCTTAGCCGGCTTTTTTTCTACGTCGTATGGCAGCGAATCACTTGGGCGCGATGGAGTTATAGGCGCGGGTGAACCCTTTCAACGAAACCGGGAGGGTCAGGACCTGCTGGTTTAACAAGGCCACGCGCACGGCCGCTTTTTCCTTCTTTTTCATCGCCTCAACCGTCTTGCTGCTGATCGGCTGACCGACGGTCGTGCAACCCTCACGCCCGCAGGCCAGGAAAGGCAGCTTCAGTGGATCACCATCCTCCACAAGGAAACCTGCACCCGGGGGCAACAGCGCACCCAGCGGCAACGTCAGGATCAATATGGGATCCGGCTTGTCAGGTGCAAATCCAACGCGTACCTGCATGATCATCTGGCCGTTTTCCTTATTGCTGACGTTTTGGAACACGTAACAGATTTCGGCCTCTTTGGTCTCGTCGGAACCTTCCTGCTTGACCTGGGTGGTTTCGCACTTCTTGGCCCAGTCACCGAAGGTTGGCAGGGTCGACTCGTTGGCCGCATTCACCTGGGTTACACCCAGCATTCCGATAACTATGGCTAGCAGCAGGCTACGCATGTTTGGATCCATTCTGTTTTAAATTAGGAGAATTCATTCTATCAGGGGATAACAACTTCTTCAGGGCAGTTCCAGGATGGCATCCATTTCAACCCCCGCATCACGCGGCAGTTGAGCGACACCGATGGCGGCACGCGCCGGGTAGGGCTGGGAAAAATATTCCGCCATCACCTCGTTGACGGTAACGAAGTTGGCCAGGTCGGTGAGAAAGATGTTCAGCTTGACCACGTCATTCAGGCTGCCACCCGCTGCCTTGGCAACCGCGGACAGATTGTCGAACACGCGGCGAATTTGGGTTTCGATGTCCCCATCCACCATTGCCATGGTCTCCGGCACCAGTGGGATCTGTCCCGACAGGTAGACCGTGGAACCGACCTTGACCGCCTGAGAATAGGTGCCAATCGCCTGCGGAGCCTGATCGGTGGTGATAATTTCTCTGGGCATAAATATCTCCGACTATGCTTTAACTGACTATGCGCGCACTCTATCCAAAGCCGGTCATGCTGCCCAGCCTTTTGGCCCTGTTGGCCCTGCCCGCATGCGACCAACAGGGTGAAGCCAGGGATATTCACAACCAGCCGGATCCCTGGCCAAATGAACACGAGGTGATCTTCCAGGAGGCTGAAACTCTCAAGTACACCCTGCAACAGCAGGAACTCGAAGCGCAGCGTCTGCGCGAGGCCGATCTGCCACAGGGGCCGACAGCGCCAAGGGATTGACGTCCTTTCAACGGGGCAAGCGCAATAGTCCGAGCAACACGAGCAGGCTCATGACCAGCAACGGCCAGTCACCCCAACGCGTATAAGGCGTCATCCCCTGCATTGGCTGAATCAGATCCGTCAGCACAGCCTGTTCGAACTGCGGTGCAGTACCACGGAGCTCACCGCGTGGATCGATGATGGCCGAGATGCCGGTATTGGTCGCACGCAAGAGGTAACGTCCGGCTTCGAGCGCACGCATGCGGGCAATCTGCAGATGTTGATGCGGCGCCAAGGAGTCACCGAACCAGGCATCGTTGCTCGCGTTGATCAAAAACCCTGCTTGCGGCAGCGCCCGCAGCACCTCGCTGGCGAATGCATCTTCGTAACAGATATTCACCCCGGCAACAGTACCCGCCAGTGGGACGAGGGGCTTGGAACCATTGCCCGGACTGAAGTCAGACATCGGTATCTCAAGAAACCCCAACACCGGGTCGAGCAGTGGTTTGAATGGCAGATACTCGCCAAACGGCACCAGGTGCCGCTTGTGGTAATGGTACCTGCCTGACGCACCGAGGGTGATCATGGCGTTGTAATAACGGCCATCCTCTTCGCGCGAGACAATACCGGTGATCAGATCCCTGTCCTGCCCAGCCATCAGTGCATGCAGTGGTTGCAGGACGCTATCCTCAATTTCGTCATCAAACGCGGCAATCGCCGTTTCCGGCCATACCACCAGGGCAGAATCCGGGACCTGCTCGGTCAGATCACGGTAAAGGCGCAGGTTGGTGGCAAACAGGTGGCGTTTCCACTTGTCCTGCTGCGCTATGTTGCCCTGCACCAGGCTGACCCGAATCTGCTCACCGGACGCTGCCGTCCAATCCTGCCAACTCAATGTCAGGCCACCCGCCCAGATCACCAACAACAACAGCGAGGGCCAACCGCTTTTCCACAGGTTGAGTAGACCGGCAGACAGGACCAGCAACGCCCCGACACCATACACACCGACCAGCGGCACATAGCCTGCCAGCGGCAAATCGATCTGGCTGTAGCCCAGCGAGAGCCAGGGAAAGCCCGTCAACAGCCAGCCCCTCAACCACTCCACCAACCACCATGCGGCCGGGGCCGCCAGCAGCATGAATACCCAGCGGGCCCGGCCATCAGCCAAGCGTTTGAGCAGCCAGCCTGCCAGCGCAAAATACAGTGCAATCAGCACCACGAAGAGGGTCGTAAAGGTCACAGCCAGAGCCGGCGTGACGCCGCCGAACTGGTTAATACTGATGCGCAGCCAGAACACGCCAAAGCCCATCAGGCCCAGACCGAATGCATACCCTATTCTCGCAGCTTGGCCAGGCGTTTCGACATGCCACAACAGGTGCAACAGCCCGGCCATGGAAAACAACACCAACAACCCGAGGCCGAACGGGGCGAAGGCAAGCACCGTCAGGCCGCCCAACGCCAGCGAGGCCAAGAGCTGTACCCAATGCGGCCAGCGGGAAACTTCCCAATTAATCATGCGAATGAAGTCTGGAAGGGCGTGGAATCAGGAAGCCTCTTCCATCTCGTCCTCGACCATCGGCAGACGATGGATATTGAGCAACCGGATCTTACGGCTATCCGCCCCCAGGACTTCGAAACGGAACCCATCGAGCTCCACTTTTTCGCCACGCTTGGGCATATGCCCCAAGGCATGCAGCACCAGGCCGCCAATGGTATCGAAGCTGTCATCGTCAAAGTCAGAGTTGAAGTACTCATTGAAATCTTCGAGGGTGGTATGCGCCTTGGCGGTAAAGGTATCTTCACCGCGACGCATGATGAACGCCCCTTCGTCAAAATCGTACTCGTCCTCGATCTCCCCGACTATCTGCTCGAGCACGTCCTCGATGGTAACCACGCCGGCAGCCGACCCGTATTCGTCAACCACGATAGCCATGTGATTGCGGCTGGCACGGAACTCCCGCAACAGCACGTTGAGACGCTTGGACTCGGGCACGAAGACGGCCGAACGAATGACATTGCGCAGCTTGAATCTTTTGGCCTTCTCGCCAAAGAACTGCAGCAGGTCTTTGGCCAGCAACGTGCCCACGACCTCGGCTCGGTCCTCGCCAATCACCGGGTAACGGGAATGCCCGGACTCGACCACTTTGGGCAGGATTTCCTCAAGTGAATCGTCTCGAGCGACCACATCCATTTGCGCACGCGGGATCATGATGTCCCGCACCTGCAGGTCCGCAACCTGCAGTACCCCCTCCATCATGGATAGGGCCTCGGTATCGAACAGGGCGCGGTTCTTGGCCGCGCGCAGCAGCTCGATCAGTTGTTCCTTGGTTTCCGGTTCATTCGTCGCATTAGGAAACAAGCGTTCCAACAGGCGTCCCGCGAATGAACCGCGGCTAGATCGATCTTCAGCGTTCATCAAGCATCTTCTGTTTTGCCAAACACGTTGTCGGGTACAGCTTCATACAGCCGCATACGGGTCGGAAAACCCGAGTCCGTCGAGCACCTCGCGCTCCTTGTCTTCCATCACCTGCGCCTCATTTTCGTCTTCATGATCGAAACCGCGCAGATGCAACACGCCATGTACCACCATGTGCGCCCAATGCGCTGCCGGGGTCTTTTTCTGTTCCAGCGCCTCATGCTCGACCACGGGCGCGCAGATCACAAGATCACCGAGGTGATTACCGGCTTCTCCCGCCGGCAAACCCTCGGGCGCATCGAACGGGAACGACAGGACATTGGTGGGCCTGTCCTTGCCCCGGTATTCCCTGTTCAGTTGCTGGCTCTCGCTCTCGTCGGTGACTCTCACAGTGATTTCGGCATCCCCCCCGTAGCCGGCCATGGCCGCGTTGGCCCAGATGCGGAACGCCGAGGCAGGCGGGAGGGTCTCGTGTTGCACAGCGAACTGTACGTCAACCTCCACACTCACAGCGTCTTGTCCTGCGTTGACTGGTCAAACTTGTCGTAGGCCCGCACCACCTTTTGCACCAACGAGTGGCGCACCACATCGCGCGCACTGAAAAGGGTGAAACTCAGGCCTTCCACGTCGCCGAGCACCTCGA